>Ga0075705_135_pt2 | contig 4417 bp, 5 predicted proteins | sample RifGroA2_FD_67736 | JGI IMG/M metagenome (GOLD analysis project Ga0075705, IMG submission 67736) | Microgenomates (Amesbacteria) bacterium GW2011_GWA2_47_11b | reverse complement strand
CGGTGGAGAAGGTGAAATTTCCGGCGCTAGTGGCATTGCCGGTAGTGCCAGAGACGGCAAAGAGGGCGGAAGAGGTGGCGGTGGCTCCCAGAACTAAATCGTCGGTGATATTGGTGGGAGCCAGGGCGCCGGAGTTTCTTTGCCAGAAACCAGAAATGCTTCCGGAGGAAATGATGTTGCCGGATACAGTGAGGTTGCCGGTGTTACTAAGTTTGAGTAAGAGGTTGCCGGATTGGGAGGCGGTGATGACGTCGCCTATATAGTCGCCGCCTTCGATGGACAATTTAGCGGCACCGGTGGCTGAACCAATGGAGACCAGATCTCCGGCGGCGGTTAAGCGGACCAGGGAGCCGTCATCCGTCCAGCCGGAGACATTGAGATCACTGCCGGTCGCTGAAATGGTGATCTTTTTGTTGGTGGTATCCAGAGACAGGGAAACGCCGGAGGAGCCGGCCAGAGTCAGAGTATCAGTGTTGGTTCCAGCGTCGAAAGTTGTAGTGCCGACTTTGATGGTTTTGAAAGTTTTGACGTTACCTGTTTGATCGGTGACGGAGATGGTGGGAGACTGGGCGTCTCCGGTCAGGGTCACGCCGGTACCGGCGGTCAAGGAGTAGAGAATGTTGGGAGCGGTGATGTCTTTGGCGAATTTGGCGGGGATGTTTACGGCCAGAGCCAGATCGGTGAGAACGGTTTGGGAAGCCAGCACCTTGGGATTTGAGGGTGGACGTTGGATATTGGAAGTTGGTTTTTGAAGTTTGATGAAGAGGATGCTGGATAAACCAACTAAGGAAATGAGACTGGCCAGGGAGACGATATTCTTTTGAACTTTGGAAAAGTGAAATATCCTGGGGAGTTGGAGCGGCCGGGTAAAGGTTTCCAGTTGTTCTTGGGTATAGCGGCGCTGATTGCCGACAGTGCGGAAAGGGACCAATGCTCCCAGGGCCTCCCAGCGGCGTAAAGTTTTGGGGTTGACACGCAGAAAGTTGGCTGCGTGATCAATGCTCTGGGCTTCCCAGCGGCGCAGGGTTTTGGAGGAAACCCGCAGGAATCGGGCAGCTTGTTGGATGGTCATTGGCAGGCTGGACAAAGTTGGACATGATCTCAATTGTCCAAGTTTTGTATCCAATCTAAGTGTTAATTAATATGGGATGTTTGTCAATGGCCTTATTTGCAAGGCCTCGCCTTGCGAAGCTAGAGGAGAATTGGGGAGAGGGTGGAGTAGTCTTCTTTGAGGTTCATGAAGGCGGAATAGGAGAGAGAGGGGTTAGTTTTGGAGAAGTAAGAGAGAATTTCATCTGGTTTGATCCAGGCGGTTTGCCGCTGGCCAAGATATTCTAGGTAGGAGCATGGTTGCAAGGCCTCGCCTTGCGAAGCTTGAGAGTGGATGTATCTGGAAAGGTGGAGCAATTGTTCTTCGGAGGTGACGAGAACTGCCTTGTAGACACCTTGATAAAGGGGTCCGACGCGGTTGTATTTGCGGTTGAAATACATGGTGTATCGGGTGCAGAGGGAATTGGTGAATTTAGCGATTGATTCGGCTTGGGTTTGTTTTACAAGGAAATGGAAATGGTTGGGCATGAGGCAATAAGCAAGAAGAGAGATGGTGTCGGCAAAATTATTTAGCCTGAGAAGTTTAAGGACTTTATCTTTCTGTTTGGAATTGGCGTGGGGATCGGCGATGGTTTGGAGTAGGGAGGATTTGTTTTTAGGGAGAAGGTAGTCTTTGAGATAAGAGAGAAAAACGGAGTAGTCTTGTTCGTCTAGAAAAACGACGCGTTTTTCGACTCCGCGGTTGTAGAGATGGTAGTAGCCGTTGACGAGATATTGCTTGCGGGAATTTTTGGCAGGCATATTAGCTTCGCAGGGCCTCGCCTTGCAAACTCTACTTGATAGTTTAGCATAAAGTGGGTAAGCTGGTAGTAATGCCCCTGCTGATACTGCTGGTAATACTGATCCTGCCGATAAAGGTTGCGGCTCAAAACGTGCCTTCACAATATCAGATAGAAGGCCAGGTGCAGGATGGAGATATCATCTGTCAGGTAGAAGGAGGTTACAAAGCCTGCGATCAGGAATACGATCAGGCTATTTACGGAGTGTATATAGAAAATCCACCGCTTCTGTTGGAGAACACGGCGGTTGAGGGTCAGGCGGTAATGACGGGGGGGATGGTGACAGTCAGGGTAAATACGGATAACGGGGCAGTAAAGAAAGGGGATTTCATCACCAGCTCGAAGACGGCCGGGGTGGGGCAGAAAGCTACAGTATCCGGTTATGTACTGGGAATAGCCATGGGGGACTTGGAGAGCGGGGAGGGGAAAGTACCGATGTCTATTGGGGCCAGAGTGGCTCTGATTACAAATACGACCAGAGGCAATCTTTTCCAGACCATTAAAGACGCTTTGCTGTCGCCGACTTTGACCCCTTTAGCCTCCCTGCGGTATGTCCTGGCGGCGATTATTGCCTCGGCGGCATTTGTCTTAGGCTTCTGGTATTTTGGGAGAGTGGCCAAGACGGGGGTGGAGGCAGTAGGCAGGAATCCTTTGGCGGGGCGGCTGATTCAGTTGAGCGTAGTTCTGAACTTGTTATTGACAGCCTTGATTATGGGATCGGGGCTGGTGATTGCCTATCTGATTCTTGTATTATAAAACTATGGACTATCAATTAATTTCATTAATAGCTATGGGGATCGCTATCGCTGGGGTGGTGGTGGGGTATTTAGATTTGAAAAGAAGGCAGCATGGAGTAGATGCTGAGGCCGATGTCAAACTGAAACAGGCGCAGGAGAAAGCTGAGAAAGTCCTTCGGCAGGCTCAGGATAAAGCGCTGGAGATATTGGAGAGAGCACGTATGGATACGGAAAATAGAAATGAGAAATTAGAAATTAGATTGGATAGAGCCGAGGAGAAACAGGTTGCGGAGTTTAAGAAAGCGGTGGGGGATGCGGCGCCGGCGATTTTGGGACGGAAGATTGACGAGGAATTTGTCAGGGCGAAAGCAGAGATAGGGGAATATCGGAAACAGAAAGAGACGGAAATTGCTTTGCGGGCTGAAGAACTGGTGCGGCAAGTAGCAAAACAAGCGTTGGGTAAGGGTTTGGACATGGAGAAACATAAAGCCCTGATCGTGGCGGCTTTGGAGGAAGCTAAATCTGCCCATGTACTCTGATGTGTACGAGTTGGCCCTAACTACCCAGGACCGGGAACACCTGCTGCGGGAGATTGATATGGTAGTTGATAGTTTGTACAAGACAGAAGTAGTTACTTCGGAAGTGCGGAGACAGGTGGCGGAGGTGTTGGCAAAATATAAAGATAATTTACCGGGGGTGCGAGAGGCCGTGAAGAAAATGCGGGATATGAAAATGGAGGTCGCGCGAGATTTGTCGCAAAAAGGCGTGGAAGAGGTGTGCACTTGGGTGCGAAAGTGCTTGGGAGAGGACGTGTTGGTAGATTTTGTGGTAAAGCCGGAATTAATTGGGGGGGCCACGGTGTATTGGGAAGGCCGGTATGGAGATTTTTCTTTGAAAAAGAAACTGGAGGAGTATGGAGGAATTTGAAAAATACCTAAAAGCTACGGGGGAAACAGGATTCGTGGAGGAGATGACGCAGTCGATTGCCCAAGTGGCGGGGTTGCCGGGGGCGAGATTGGCAGAACTGGTGGTGTTTGAGAGCGGAGAGATGGGCCAGGTAACTGCTTTGGGGCAAGACCGGGTGGAAGTATTGGTGCTGGCTAGGTTTGGGGTGAAGGTGGGGAGCCGGGTGGTACGCACCGGGCAACCCTTAAAGATTGCGGTGACCGACGCGGTGGTGGGAAAGATCATGGACGGCCTAGGGCATTGGGTGGGTGGAGGGGAAGAAAAAGTGCCGCAGGCGGAGTGGCGAGCAGTGGATGTAATTCCTTCCGGCATTTCGGCCAGGAGGAAAATTAGCCGGCCACTGGAGACCGGGATTACCTTGGTGGACCTGCTTATTCCTCTGGGGCGGGGGCAGAGAGAACTGGTGATGGGAGATCGAAAGACGGGTAAGACTAATTTTGTGTTACAAACGATTTTGGCCCAGACCAGGTTGGGGACGGTGTGCGTGTATGCGGCCATTGGCAAGAGGAACACCGAGATTATGCAAGCGGAGAGTTATTTTAATAAAACCGGAGCGGCTAAAAACTTGGTGATTGTGGCGTCCAGCTCGCATGATCCGGTGGGAGAAATTTGGCTGACACCATATACGGCCATGACGGTGGCGGAATACTTCCGGGACAAGGGCCGGGATGTCCTTTTGGTGCTGGATGACATGACGGGGCATGCGAAGTTTTACCGGGAATTGTCGCTCACAGCCCGGCGATTCCCGGGGCGGGAATCATATCCGGGAGACATCTTCTATGTGCATTCGAAATTATTGGAAAGAGCCGGGTGTTTTAAGGCGGG
>Ga0075705_135_pt1 | contig 4521 bp, 5 predicted proteins | sample RifGroA2_FD_67736 | JGI IMG/M metagenome (GOLD analysis project Ga0075705, IMG submission 67736) | Microgenomates (Amesbacteria) bacterium GW2011_GWA2_47_11b | reverse complement strand
TCCGGCGAGCCAAAGGAAGCCGCCATAACCTGCCTGCCGGTGGTGGACACGGTGCAGGGGGACATCACTGGGTATATCCAAACCAATCTCATGTCCATGACCGACGGGCACATTTATTTCGATTCGGATTTGTATTTTGCGGGGCGGCGGCCGGCTATTAACCCGTTTGTGTCGGTCACCCGGGTAGGCTATCAGACGCAATCGCATATCAGGAGGCTTCTGGGCCGGGAGATTGTAAAAAGGCTGTCGGATTTTGAGAAAACCCAGAGTTTTGTACGGTTTGGAGCGGAGTTGGGAGAATCGGCCCGGCAGACGTTGGCGATGGGGGAGAGATTGCTGCGGTTGTTTAACCAGCCGGCGGCAGTGACGGTGGCAGCGGATGTGCAGACAGTGGCGGCGGCGATGGTGCTGGCAGGACTGTGGGACGGATCGGAAGCCGGGAGTTTGCAGCAGAAATATGACGCGGACGAAGCTCTGCGGGCAGATGTGAAGAAAACCATTGATGAGGCTACGACTTTAGAGCAGTTAATGAAGGTGGTGCGGGAGAAAACATGGCTAGCAAAAGACAAATAGATAGCGAGAGACTGGGCCTTTTGGAGATTAAAAGTCTGGTGGACGCGTATGAAGAAATTGCGGCCGGGCGGATGCAAAAAGTGCGGTCGGCAGTGCTGACGGCGCGGGAGTTTTTGGGAGGATTGTCTGAAGTTTTTGGGGAAGTGAAGTTTAATTACACCAAGGAAGTGCTGACGGTGGAGAGGAAGAAACGCTTGGGAAAGACAGTGGCGGTGTGGATTTCGGCTAATGCGGGATTGTATGGAGACATTGTGGAGCGCAGTTTCCAGCTGTTTGCCGATTATTTGGCTAAAAATCAGGCGGAGGCGGTGGTGGTGGGAAGACTGGGAACAAAAATGATGGCGGACAGATTGCCAAAAATGTTGTACAACTATTATGATTTGGAAGATGATCGGGTGGAGGTGGAAGATTTGGTATTGGTCATGAGATATTTGCTGCAGTATCAAAAAATTGTGGTATTTTACGGACAATTTAAAAGTTTGGTGAATCAGGTGCCTACAGCTACGGCAGTATCGGGAGATGAATTATATGAGTTGAAGCCAGAGGAGCAAAAGAAGCATCAATATTTGTTTGAGCCGAAGATTGAAGAGGTGCTGGAATTCTTTGAGGGACAGATGTTGACGACGATGTTTGAGCAGACAGTGCACGAGTCGCAGCTGGCTAAATTTGCGTCCCGATTGATGGCTTTGGACACTGCGGTGGAAAACATTGACAGAAAAGTGACACAATTGAATCAAGCTGGAGTGCGTCTGAAACACCGCCAAGATTCGCGAAAGCAGTTAAATAGAATCGCAGGCATCAGTTTATGGCAATAAAGAAACAAGGCAAGATTGTGGGAGTGCGGGGCCAGGTGGCAGAGGTGGAGTTTGGGGGCGAGAAACCGGGAATGAGAGAGATTCTGACAGTCGATGGAGCTATATTGCAAGTGTACTCGTCGTCAAAAACGGGCACGTTTTATTGCTATGTGTTGACTGGGGCGGAAAAGTTGGCGCGGGGTATGGGTGTGGTGTGTACGGGTGATGTCTTGCAAATTCCGGTAGGAGAAACGGTGTTGGGACGGGTGATGGATATTTTTGGACGGTCGGTGGATGGCCAAGGTGAGTTGCCGGCGGGCAAAAAATCTTCGATTTTTCGAGAGACCGTGTCGTATTCGGAACTGGTGGCAGAGGCGGCGGTGTGGGAAACGGGAATTAAGGCCATTGATGTGTTTGCCCCACTGGTGCGGGGAGGGAAGATGGGCCTGTTTGGAGGAGCAGGAGTAGGTAAGACCTTGCTTTTAACGGAGATCCTGCACAACGTAGTCACACTAGGTAAGAAAGATAACAAGGTATCAGTGTTTGCGGGTGTGGGAGAGCGGACGCGCGAAGGTCAGGAACTGCATGAGGAGCTGAAAGCTAGGGGGATTTTGCCGGCGGTGTCGCTAGTTTTTGGTCCCATGGGAGAGAATGCGGCCGTAAGATATCTGACGGGTCTGGCGGGCGTGACGGTGGCGGAGTATTTTAGAGACGAGCTGAAGAAAGACGTGCTGTTTTTTATGGACAATGTGTTCAGATTTGCCCAGGCGGGAAATGAGCTGGCCATGCTCATGAATACTATTCCTTCAGAGGATGGATATCAGGCGACGTTGGCCTCGGAAATGGCCGGGTTTCATGAGCGGCTGGTGTCTACAAAGAGCGCGGGGATTTCGGCCATTGAGGCCATATACATTCCATCAGATGACTTTTTAGACCACGGTATCCAGTCGATTTTCCCGTATCTCGATTCGGTGGTGACGTTGTCTCGGGCGGTGTATCAGGAAGGGAGACTGCCGGCAATTGATATTTTGGCCTCGGGATCGACAATCATTAACGTAGAGACGGTGGGTCAGGTGCATTACGAGACGGTGATCATGGCGCAATCGATGCTCAAGAAAGCGGAGAGCCTGGAAAGAATGGTGAGTTTAGTGGGAGAAGCAGAATTGACTCCGGAAAATCAACTGTTGTACCGCCGGGTTAGAAAGCTGAAAAATTTCATGACCCAGAGCTTCTTTGTGGCCGAGGAGCAGACGGGACGGGCGGGTAAATACGTGCCGGTGGCCACTACGGTGCAGGACACCCATGACATTTTGACGGGAAAGTATGATCAGGTGGCGGAAGAGAAGTTTTTGTATATTGGAAGTGCTGGTGAGATAAAACTCTAAGCACTAAATTCTAAACTCTAAACAATAACAAATGATCCAAGATCAAAATTCAAAAAAATACGACCTAGAGGAAAGAACGTTTAGTTTTGCTAAAAAGGTAAGAGAGTTCGTTAAAAAAATTCCAAGATCGGAGACGAATAGGGTGTATGTTGATCAGCTGATAAGATCATCTAGTTCTATTGGAGCAAACTATATTGAGGCGAATGAATCCATGAGTAAGAAAGATTTTGCAATGCGGGTCAAAATTTGTCGTAAGGAAGCTAAGGAAACCAGATACTGGCTAAATTTAATCGAGGTAAGTGGAGGGGAGTTAGAGAACGAAAAATTGGCTTTGGCTCGAGAGGTTGAAGAATTGATGAAGATTTTTGGGTCGATAGTAGAAAAGGTTAAATTTTGATACTTAGAATTTGATGATTTGTATTTATTTAGAATTTAGGATTTAGATATTAGAATTTAACTGGATATGGCAAACCTAATTTCAGTGGTAGTTAGAGACCGCAAGGGAGTGGTGTGGGAAGGGCAGGCGACGGCGGTGACGGGGCGGAATGTGGTGGGAACATTTGACGTATTACCTGAACACTCGAATTTCATTTCCATTATCTCCAAAAAGTTGATTGTTAAGACCGCAGACAAGAAAAACAGGGAATTTAACGTGGAGTCGGGGATTATGCAAGTGCGCGAGAACAAGGTGATGATATACTTGGGTGTCAAATGAGCAAGAGTTTTGAATTTTATAGGTTGAAAAACGGGGTAAGAGTGGTGTTGGTGCCCATGAGTGGGGTGAAGTCGGTGGGGGTAGGGGTGTATGTAGGGACGGGGAGCAGGCATGAAACTGAAAAGGTCAATGGAATATCGCATTTTCTGGAACACATGGTATTTAAGGGGACTAAAAAGTTTCCCACCCCCGCTGACACCAGTTATCTGGAGGGGTTGGGGGCAATTCAAAACGCCTGGACAGACGTAGACGCGACTGCTTACTGGTGCAAGTTGCCTAGCGATAAATGGCGGGAGGGATTGGAGATGGTCAAGGAGTTGGCATTATATCCTACTATCCCAAGTAAAGATTTAGAGATAGAGCGGGGAGTAATATTGGAGGAAATTCAAAGGAGAAATGATAGGCCAGATGAGTTAGTGGCAGAAGGGTTGCAAGCGGTGATGTTTCCCAATAGTGCTTTGGGGAGACCAACTTTGGGAAGATCGGAGATTATAAAAGGCCTATGTAGAGCAGACTTTTTGGAGTATCATCAGTCTCAATACAGGAGTGCCAATGTAGTGGTTTCCCTAGCGGGAAACTTAGCGTCTAGCGTTAAGCGTTCAGTGGCCGATTGGTTCGGAAAGTTGCCGGAGGGTAAAGCTAGAGGGTTTGAGAAGGTGGGGAAGGTAGGGAGGGGGCTGAAGATTGTAAACAAGAAGCTGGCTAACCAGGCGCATGTGGAACTGGGGGTACAAGGTGTGAACGTGACTGATCCTAGAAGATTTGCTCTAACCATCTTGACTAGTTATCTGGGACAGGGACTATCATCGAGACTGTTTATGGAGCTACGGGAAAAGCGGGGATTGTGCTATGCGGTGCAGGCATCCGAGAGTAGGTGGCGAGATACGGGTGAGTGGGACGTGTATGCTGGAGTAAATATTGACAAGTTGGAGGAAGCGCTGGTGGGGATTTTAAGTGAATTAAGTAGGACTAAGCAGACTAAGTTGACTAAGAAAGAGCTGGCGCAGACCAAAGAAAAGATTCGGGGGCCCATAATTTACTCCATGGAGGATCC
>Ga0075705_132_pt1 | contig 6557 bp, 15 predicted proteins | sample RifGroA2_FD_67736 | JGI IMG/M metagenome (GOLD analysis project Ga0075705, IMG submission 67736) | Microgenomates (Amesbacteria) bacterium GW2011_GWA2_47_11b | reverse complement strand
ATAGTGACCAACTTCTGGGGATTTTCCGTCGTCATCATGCAGCTGCTGTTATTTCTCCTACCCGCCACCGCCATCGTCATCGAAGATGGTGAGCAAAGTCCTGAGCGGAGTCGAAGGGCGAAGTCGAACCATGACAAATAATCAAAAAATCGGAGTTGCTCTGGTATTGAGCGTTGTGGGCTGGGCGCTGTGGGCTACTGGCAAATACTGGCTCGCCGATATCCACTATGCCGGTGGCCAAAAAAATTATCAATTCTTCCAAAAGACCCAAGATACTCAATACCTAACTTCCAGTTTCCAATCTTTTCAATCAGCGGTTAAACTCAATTCTACAGAACCGGCCATTCTCTCCGAATACGCTGTTTCCATGGCCTACATAGCTGTCATTCTTGCCCCCCAAGACGCCACTTCTGCCGGGCTGCTAGCCAACTCTGCGGCTACTCTGGCAGACAAAGCCGTCTCCCTGTCTCCTCACCATCCCAATTATTACAAATCAGCCGCCCGCGTCTACATTCTCCTCTCCGATTTGCCTTCAGCCGCCAAAGTTTTAACGCAGGCGGCTCAGGTTTCCCCCACCGATCCCCGCCTGCCCTACAACCTGGGACTTATTTACGAGTCTCTCGGCCAATCAGACCTGGCCCGCAAGGCTTACGAACGCTCCCTCTCTCTCAAACCCGATCTTCAAGACGCCCAAGCAGCCTTGCAAAAACTCGCCCCTTGACATACATCATACACATGGTGTATGCTCACCCCATGATGATCCGCACTCAAATCCTACTTCCTCCGGACTTGCTAGAGACAGCCCGGCTTTACGCCGCCAGCCGCAAGCTTAGTCTGTCTGAAGTCATACGCCACTCTCTATCCACCAAAGTAAAGCCACGAAAGAAAATTTCCAGTTACACCGCTCTTAAAAAAATGGCAGCGTATGGAAAAAGAATGAAACTTAAATCTCCCCCCGACTTTGCCACTAATGACGATTATCTCTATCGGTTACCATGATTTTTATCGATTCAGATGCTTTCATTGGCCTTATTATCCCTACCGACGCTCTCCACACTGCGGCACTTAAACAAGTAGACAAACTGACAACCGCCCAGGAAGACCTGATCACCAGCTGGGAAACAATCGACGAAGTCTGCACTAAACTAAGTTATTATCACGGAAAGAAAATTGCCGCTAGGTTTCTAGACTACCTAGAAAGTTCGCGAATAAAAATTGAATACGTAACACCTGTCGTTGCCAAAAAAACTTTAGAAATCTTTGGTAAACAAACCTCAAAAAACATATCCCTCACTGATTGCGCCAACGTAGCCATCTGCCGATCCCTTGGTATCACTCACATTTTCTCCTTCGACCCCCACTACTCCCAAAATGGCCTCAAACTTCTCTCTTAATAAACGACTAGCCCTTTCCTTTTCCCCCTCCCGATTCTCTCGATCCACCAGAAGTCCCTTTCGTAGTTCCCCCTCTGTCCGGAGGAACCGTTCCTTCTCTGACATCCTTCTCTGTTTCACTATCCTTAACCAGTGGGTCACTTTCCATAATTTTCTTCACAACTTCTTCAGGGACTTTACCTCTTACTTCATCTCCATTAGCCATGCGATCATTTAACCATTACCAATTTGCTAAAATCAAGTCATGAGCCAGATAGTCACCGTTCCTAATGCCGTTTTGCGCCAGGTAGCCAAACCGGTAGATGCTCTGAATACCAGAGTACAGTCCATACTCAAAGACATGGAGAAAACGCTCAAAACCGCCAAAAATCCCCAAGGGGTTGGCCTGGCCGCACCCCAGATAGGACTGCCCTTGCGCATTTTTATGATCCGTCCCGTCAAAAACGGCCCCGTCACCGCTTTCATCAACCCGGAAATAACTCACTACTCACAACGCACTACCCATCCAACCAGCAAAAAGGGAGTCTACGAGGGTTGTCTCTCCGTTCCCCACCACTATGCACCACTGGAACGCTCCGCCAGCGTCACGATCCGGTATCAAACGCTCAACCCTCAACCCTCAACGCTCAAAACCGTGCAGAAAACTTACAGCGGGTTTTCTGCACACGTCATCCAGCACGAAATGGACCATCTCAACGGCATTCTCTTCATCGACCGCGTTCTGGAACAAAACGCCAAACTATTCAGAATCAAAGGCAAAAACGATTGGGAAGAAGTCACTTTATAATCGCCTGCCACGCCACATATCCCAAAAAACCCACCACCATTCCTACCGTCAACCACCCACACAGCAAATACTCTTTATATTGTTGTTCTGGAGACATTGGCACGTATACCTCTACTGGCCGCTTCATTACTACCCGAAAACCCCGTCCCAACATTCTCCCAACAGCCAACAACGCCACCGCCCTAGCGGCATAACCCGCATACTCTATTCCATATACCCTCAACCACTCAGCAACGCCTTCCATAATGTCCCATAGTATACCACACCGACTATCGCCCGATAATTATTGGAGTTCTTCTCCAACGCATTCTCTTCCACTTTCGTTCCTCTGGTGGCACTGCCAATTCCGCTACAGCCAACCATCCAAAAATTTCACCCAGCCCTACCTCGCCATCCGCTACCACCACCGTAGGGTTTCCTTTCTCATCAAACTGCGTCCCTTCCACTGTAATCTGACTCCCTTCACCCAGCCGTGACCTGCGCGACCCCAATCCCACTCTCTGCACCCCCATTAACCTCTCTGTCTTGAAAATCGCCGCCAAACGTCCTCCCATACACTATAATTATGCCATGACAAAGCAAGTTGTGTTTTTCGGCTCATCGGAATTCTCCGTTATCGTTCTAGAAAAACTGCTAAACGCACAAGGTCTCTCCTTGTGCGCCGTGGTCACCACCCCAGACAAACCCGTCGGCCGGCACCTCAAACTCACCCCCAACCCCGTCAAAGTCTGCGCTCAAAAACATCATAATATTCCTGTTTTTACAGACATTCATGATTTTCTCTCCACCAACCTACCCACTAACACTATTGCCCTAGTCGCCGCCCATGGTCGTAGACTTGGTCCCAAAACATTAAGCAAATTTAATAACCAAATTTACGTAATTCATCCGTCATTGCTACCCAAATACAGAGGCCCTTCACCCCTTCAGCAACAGATACTTGACGGGGCAGTAGAAACCGGAGTAACCATCATTCAAGCAGATTTGGGCGAAGACACCGGCCCAATCGTGGCCCAAGAAAAAGACGTCATTCTGCCCAACGACACAACTATAACTTTGGGAAATAGACTTTTTGAAATTGGAGCAAATTGGTTCATTGAAAATTCATTTCAAATTTCAAACTTCAAATTTCAAATTCAAGACCAGGGTCTTGCCACGTTTACTAAAAAACTTACCCGCCAGGATGGTTTTATCCCCTGGGAGCAGTTTCACCCCGAAAAACTGGACCGCCAGTTTCGGGCTTTCATCCCCTGGCCTGGCGTCTGGACGACTACTCCCCAAGGCCAACGCCTCAAGTTAATAGCTCTTCAACCTCAAATTCTCGTCCAACTCGAAGGTAAAACTGTACAACCGTGGCCTATAGTTGTATAATAGCCGTATGCCAGAACACCTGCAAGGAACAACGTGGCTTTTACTAGAAGGAGAGTATCTGCCGTTGCCTAATAACCAAGTCATAGTCGGTCCCAAATCCATTCGTGTACATGATTACGGCCATAATCTAGAAAAAAATTATCACACGTTCTCCGTTCAACTCTACAAATTCTACGATTTATACGGAGAGTCCAAAAATTTCGAGGATTACGTCAGGACGGGGACACTACCACCGGAATTGAAACCTTTATCTTAAGTTTGCGTAAGCATTTTGTGCATAACTTCATACCATGCCATTTGTGCAAGTTGGGTTTGAAGACTTTGCGCGTAGATTGCGCCCGCTTTTTCCACTGTCCGCCGGCCACCCCCCGATGATGCGTATGGATCTCGCCATATTGCACTCCCTTGCCGCAATTATCACAAGCGTAAGCCATAAGTGATATGATTTTACCATGCTGGATTTACTTTTTACCAGTCCTTTAAGCTTCGTTGTGATATTTGGCGGCATAATTATCGCCATTGGTATCCATGAAGCCGCTCACTGCTACATGGCCGATTATTTAGGAGATCCTACCCCCAGATCCCTCGGCCGCCTGACTCTAAATCCCCTGGCCCACCTAGATCCCGTCGGTACCCTCGTCATTCTGGTAACCGGCATGTTCGGCTGGGGCAAACCCTCACCCTTCGATCCATACAATTTAAGGAACCCCCAGCGCGACACCGCTCTGATTGCTCTGGCCGGCCCAGTTAGCAATTTGCTATTGGCTCTTGGTCTTTCACTAATAGCCCGCCTCGGTCTCCCCCAATTTCTACTTTCTATTTTCTACTTTCTAATTAGTCTAAATATTAATCTGGCCATTTTTAACTTGATTCCCATTGCTCCCCTAGACGGTTCAAAAATTTTCCTCAAAAACCAATCCAATCAATACTCTCTCCTCTTACTCTTGCTCTTACTTTTCCCCATCTTCGGTGGTCACTCCATAGCTTCCCTCCTCGTCTCCCCCGTCTCTTCTTTCATCATCCATATTCTTATCCCTTGACAAGCTAGTATAATAGATAGTGTCCTGCCGAGAGGGACAGCTAAAGGAGTTTTTCCTTGACTAATTTCTCTTGAGTTTGGGCCAGGGCACAACTCCACTTGGGTCCAAGTACCCATTTGGACATTCCCTTATAGAAGTATTTGGGAGAGCTCGCCCACCTAAATTTTACTCGGGGAAAAACCTTTGCTTCCCGATCGGCGGGATTTTTGGTGCTAAAATCAACACATTGCCGAGGTAGCTCAGAAGCAGAGCAGGGCTTTTGTAAAGCTCAGGTCGGGATGGCAGAATTCCCCCTCGGCTCAAAACCCAACTTTCCCCACAACCACAGATTTAGGTATCGCACCAAAACTCCGGCTGTCGGTGCTCTGCTCCTTGTTATCTCCCTCCACCGTCATGCAAATTCGGCTCCATAGAATCCCCGCTCACCCGGTACGGCCAGGACACTAATAGCGCCAACCCCGTGATCACCACCGCCGCCACCGTCATTTGCACAAAATCTTTCATACTCAAATTAATGATACAATAATTTCAACATGTCCAAAGTTCAAATTGCCACTTTCGCCGCCCTGGGAGTCATCATGGCCTTGCAAATTCTCATCCTTACCCGCTGGCCAACTCCCACTCCCGCTCCAGTTTCTAGTATCCAGTCTCCAGTATCCAACAGCCCCACTCCCGCCTCGCCCTCGGCCGAAATCTCCCAGCAGCTGACTTTCATCCGCGATGAACTGGTCAAATTACGCGCCGATCAACGCGATCTCACTTCTGTGCTCGGCCTAACTACCGCTCCCCCTGCCCCCACCCCCGTCACCAACCTCACCGTCGACGCCAACTATCCTACAGTTAACGTCTACGACCAGCCCTTCTCTGCCGCCCCCATTGTCGGCCGCATCTCTCCGGGCCGGGCTTATCCATACACTCTGCTGCAAGACAATTGGTACCGCATCACTCTGCCCGACGGCACCACCGCCTGGGTAGAAACCAAATACGTCAAACCTTTATGAGCAAGGCTTTTTTATTTCTCTGTACCCTCCTAGCAATTTTCATTTCTGTCAGTGGTTTCCTCACCTCTCCTTCGCTGGTGCAATTTATTTTTTTACCCGTCCCACTATACCTGATTGCCACCTCGGTGGGTGTTTTCCGTTCTTCCCGGGCCCAACCCGAAGTCGTGCTCTCTTCCCGCCGCTCCGGTCTAATCCTGGCTATTTTTTTCTTTAGTTTCTTGCTGGCTTTTAAATTAATTGGCCTATTTCTACCATGAGAAGACTGGTCGCCTATTACTGTTTCATCATCATCTCCATCATGGTCGCCTTGGGCTTTCTAGGGGCCCAGGATCTACCTCAATTAATCGGCGCCATCATCTTCTATCCTCTAGCTGTGTATTTCACGCTTCTGGTCTCTCCCCGCCGCCAAAAAGCCATTCACATTCCCAAAGTCTCCGTCGTCCCGGTCGCCACTCGCTTGCCCGACGAACAGGCTTCCCCGAATTTTGATTTCGACCGGCGCATGTTCCTAAAGCTCATTGGCTCCGCCGGCATGTCGCTCTTTTTCTACTCACTGGTCACCAAGCGGGGCGAGGCAGCTTTCTTTGGCTCTGTTCCCGGTCCAGGCACCGTCGCCATCAAAGATACTACGGGGACCAAAATCGACCCGGCCATCAAACAACCCACCGACGGCTACCGCATCAACCAGCTCGACGACACCTCCTCGGCCACTTATTCCTACTACGGTTATACCAACAAAGACGGAGATTGGTTTATCATGCGGGAAACTACTTCAGGGGTTAATGTTGGTGACTACCGTTACTACAAGAAAAAAACCACCGACGGAAATTTTTCCGCCACGTGGTCAAGCAGAGCCTCCCTCAGCCCCTACGACTACTTCGACGCCATTTTCTAACCTCTCTTGTCCACTTCTACGATCGTACGTTTAGACAAGAAACTACAATCCAAAAATCTCCTTAAGCTC
>Ga0075705_134_pt1 | contig 6778 bp, 6 predicted proteins | sample RifGroA2_FD_67736 | JGI IMG/M metagenome (GOLD analysis project Ga0075705, IMG submission 67736) | Microgenomates (Amesbacteria) bacterium GW2011_GWA2_47_11b | reverse complement strand
TAAAACAGATGCACTCTTGGGGGCGACAGTTCCGGTTATTTTTTGGATGGCGATGAGAACGTGGGCAGAGGCGGTTTTAAATTTTTCTTGATCAAAGTTGTGGGAGTTAACAGAATCTTTCAGTTCAGTTTGGGCTGCTTGGAGAGCTTGGATTTCCGAAGAGGAAGGGAGAATTTTCTGAAAGGCGTTTCTGGGGTCGAACCCGACGAGGTTTTGGTAGGTTAGTACTCTTCTGGCGGCCTTTTGAAATTCTTGATATGCTTGGTTAATCTCCTCTGAGATGGTGGTGGTATTTTGAATAATATCTTGATAATGGTCGATGGCTAGTTGCAGATCGGAAGTGAGCTTGGTGTTAGGGTGGGATTTGGTGGCCTGGGCCGAGAAAGTTTGCATTTGGGCTAATGTCTGGGAAGCTCTCATGATTCCTTCGCGGACGGATGCTAGATTAGCATCACGATCACCAATATAATTTCTGTAGTTGGCAATGGCTTGGTTTAGGCCAATATGGGGGGCGTTTTCTTGGGTCCTGGTAGATGTAAATTTACTACCTAAATCGTCGCCAAATCCGTCCCACAAGGAGGATATACATTGACCGATGGTGGATTGATCACGGAGAAGGTCTTTGCAGCCATTGAGACCGTCGAGCTGGTCGGCCCGGTTACCGATTTGACTGGTGATCTGGTTTAGGTTGATGGTGTTGGGCGTGATACGTGCTTGGGCCAGGCCGTAGCTAGTGAGGTGGCCGAGCGAGGAAATGAACATCCCGAAATTAATGGCACAAGACATTGCGTCTTTGTTTTGGTTGGTAATACACTCGTCTATGGCTTGTGATCCAAACAGACCTATTCCGATGACGGAGTTGGCGGCAGCAAAGTGCTGGAGTCCGGAAGTAGCCATGGCCGCGTTTTTAGCGGCAGTGGCTGCATTTAGGGCAGATTTAACGTCGGCGACAAAGTCCAGGCGTGTGCCGACTTGGGCCAGTTTTATGGCTGCTTGGGCTTGCTGGGGGGAGGTGATGGCATTGGTGGCAAATCCGAGACTAGTAGAAAAAGCCATATATAAGGTGTTGCCAGCGGCTTGGGTGCAGGTCTTTTGTTGTTCAGAAGTCCAGCCTACGTCGAAAGTACAGACGTAGGCTGTTTGGCCAAGGGAGCCGGTGGTAGCGTATATGCCAAATGTTTGACCGGCGGCGTTGAAGATGATGGGGACGGCGGCGGCTCCACTTATACCTCCCAGAGCCACCGGCAAAAAAACTGGAGCGGCGATTAAAACTGCTATGGAGGCGGCTGGTGCGGCTAAGGCTACACCATTACGGGTGAAGTCCCAGGAGGTTTTCAAGTCTTTTTGGGCCTCTTGGTTGCCAATGATGGCTTGGGCGATGGTAAGAGCTAATTTGGCTTGGGCATAGGTGTTTGAGGGGTTGACCAATAGTGGGGCAACATCGTTAATAAATTTGTTGTAGGTGGCGGGAGAGTCAGTGAGTTGGTGTTCGGCCAGCCAATTATCGTAAATTGTTTTTTGGGCGGTTGAGGTTTGGTAGGCTAGACCTTGGGTGAGGTTGTTGTAAGAGAGGGTCAGGCGGTTGACGGGGTCGGAGGCTACTTGACGATATCTTTTTTCCAATTCGGTGGGGTCGACTAAGCCCGAAAGAATGTCTGCCTGGGGTAGATTTTTCAGATCGGAATTTTGGGAAATGCGGTAGGCGGAGACCCATTTGTCTGGGGAAAGACTGTTGAGACATTTTTGTTCTGCTTGGGGATCGATGGGGTTGGTGCAGAGGGAGAGGGCAAATTGGGCGGCCGCGGCAGGGGTTTGACTGGCGTAGACTTGGGCTTGTTGTTCAGGTTGGGCAGTGCCGACTTTACCTCCTTGGATTTTGGGTAGTTCAGCGAGTTTTGAGGCGTAAGCTTGATCATAAGCGGATGGGGAGTTGGCCAGACTATTGATGAAATTCTGTTGCTCTGGAGTCGGGGTGTCGATGCAGGCGCCTGAACTACAGCCGTAAGGGCAGGTTTTGGTGGTGGTACTGATGGTGATGGGGGGTTGGAATTTGGATAAGCCGCGGGTTGTGGTGGTGATGCTAAGTTGATTCAAACTGGTGCATACTGAGGCGATGGAGGTTCCGGAAGGCAAGGTTTCCGTGCGAGGTTGGAAAAGTTCGATAACTTTATTTTGATATGCAGCTTGGGCTTGGGCCACGGCTTGTTCGTAAACTTGGTTTCCAGTGTGGACCCGGTTTATTTCTGCCAAAGTTTCTCTGGATAAAAACTGTTGCAGTTGGGCAAACTGGTTGGTGCAGGTGTTGTCGCGGCAATCGATGTATTTCTGAATAGCACTGGCACGTTTTCGGGCTTCTGCCTGGTCGGCGGAGTTGAGGTTGGCAATGGCGCTTTGTTGAGCTTCGACGAGTCGGTCAGGGGCGCCAATAGAACTAGCCTGCAAAAGTTTGAGGGCGGCAGTATTTATCTTAGCTAGTTTTTCGGCTTCTGCCTGGGTGAGCTGGAGGGTAACGTTTTTGTCGTGAGTGGGCTTGGCGGAATTGAGTTCGGCGGGGGTGAGATCGGGAATGAGAATAGAGAGGGCGGTGTCGGGGTTGGAACAGTAGGATTTGGCCACAGAGTCGAGGCCGGGTTTGTTGAGACATTTAGTTTTAATTTCGTTGCTGTTGCCGGCGATATAGGTTTGGAGAGTGCGTTGACGGTCTACTTTTTGGTTGACTATCTTTAGTTCGTCTGCGGAGAGGGGAACGTCGGCGATGCTTTTGTTTTGCAGAGCCAAGTCGGTGGCGCGGGCGACTTTGGCCAGAGACTGGTTTTCGGGGGTGAGGAGCGAGAGGGTTTTGTCTGCCGCTTGTTCTGGATCGCAGTTGGGGCAGTTGCGGCGGTTGTAATTGCCGGAAACGTATTGGTCGAAAATTTCTTGTTGGTGTTCATTAATTTCTTGTTGGTGTTCATTTTCAGCGATGGCGGCGTCAATTTTGGTTTTGAGCTGGGTGATTTGAGAAGTGGTGAGACCGGCTTTTGAATAGAGATCGGCTTCACTTTTTGCTGCTGTTTTGAGTTTTTGATCTAACTGGGCAAGTTTTTTGTACAGGTTCATGATTTCTATATCTGCTTCGATACCCCCTTCTATAGAGGCTGCTCTTTTTCCCAAAGCAGTGATTTGATCGGTGATGCTGTTGATTTCTTGGCGGACGTTGTAGGCGGCCTGGGTGTCGATTTGAACGGTGGTGGAAGTTTGGGTGGGGGTATTTTCCAGAGGGACGGAGTCGGTGGTTTCTGTTTTAATGACGGCTTTGTCGAGATCTATTTTGCCGGTGACTTTGGCTTGGGTGCCGATTTCTTTACCGATTTTGGCGGCGGCTTCTTTGAGTTTTTCTGGGTCGACACCGTAATCAGTGGAGGTAAGGGCGCGATTTTTGAAATCGGCTTGGGCTTGCTGCAAGGCTTCTTGAGTTTTGGTGTCCAATTGATTGGAATCGGTAACCCCGGCGGCCTGTTTGGCAGCGTCTAAAATGGCTTGGTCGAAAACAGTTTGTGCCTCGCCAGCTTGTTTGAGGCGCTGGTAGTTAGAGTTGGTAGTAACCTGGGAAGGAAGTTGGCTTTCGGCGGTGTTGTAAGCCGCTTGGGCTTGAGAGGTGCATTCCTCGTCAGGTAGGCCTTTCTGTTTGCATTGACCCCAGGCTTCATCGCCAGCTTTCTTGGGGCAGGTATGGGTAGACCCCACGATATCACAGGGATCGTTGACTGGGGCGGGGGTAGGAGTGGGGGGTGATTCAGGAGGTTTGATGTTGCCTTTGCCGCAAAAGGACTCGGCCCGGGTCTCGCAAATACCCGAGTAACAATCATCTCCCTCAAACTTTCTTCCGTCGGTACATTCTCCTCCTCCGCATTTTATCCCAGTGCAGGCAGCGGGAGCTGGGGCCTCGGTTACGCTCTTAAGTTTGCATTCTGTTTCACAGGGTCCGAAATCTGCGGGGTCGGGAAGAGGGGAATTGGGGTCGAAGCAATGGTTTTTCCAACCGCTTTGAGTGCACCAGCAGCCGCGCTGGTTTCCATCGCCGACTAGCATGCATTCGTCTCCGGCGGCCTTTTTCTTGACGGTAAATTTTTGCAGTTTGTCTGAAACAGCGATCGTGCCGGCAATGAGACCTACGATCAATCCCACCAGAACAATAATCTCGGTTACGACAAAAGCTCGCCTACTGTGAGAGGGCATTAAATATTATGGTAGCACAAGCTTGATGGCGGGGGACATGGTGGATTTGAGGACGGCTTTGATAAGCTGGCCTGCGAAGGCGGTGAGAATAGCCTGAATATTGGCTGATAGCTGTTGGTCGCTGGCCGATAGCTTACCGATGGTGGTGTGAACTAGGGGGGCGTCTTTTTCGGTTTTGAGAATGACGGAGGTTTTGCTGGCTGCGGCTGCGGCGGATTTCTCAGGATCCGGAACTACGGTACCGGTTTTGGGATTGGGCATTAATCCTTTGGGTCCTAAGACTTTGGCGAACTTGACGAGTTGGGCCATTTGGTCGGGGGAGGCGTAGAGGGAGTCTAAGTTTAAGTCTAAGTTGCCAGATTCTAATTTTTTAATAAATTCATCATCAGCGACAGCAATTTTGCGGATTTTGCCGGTAGAGTGGGGGAGTTCGATCTCTCTAGATACCCCTTTTTGGAGCGGACACGGGCAGCTTTGACTTTTTTGGGAGCCTCTGGGGTGGCGATGCCGGCTTCCTGTTGCTTTTTTTCAATGACTTCCAGCTCGCGCAGGGATTCTTCGGTGGTATCCACCACGCGCTCGCCCTTGCCTTGGCGCAGCTTTTTTTGATGCAGCTTTTCAGCGGCCTTTTTTTTGAGCTCCTGTTCGTTTTCGGAGCCGATGACGGCAACAGCTTTCTTACCCATAAAATTAGCGTCTAGTAACTAGTAATCAGCGTCTAGGGCTACTGAACGCTAGACGCTAGTTTCTGAACGCTTCTCTGGATTATACTAGAAGTGTGGCCAACAAGCTATACTGGCGGGGGAATTGGAGCGAGGAGATATTTGCCAAGTGTATGGGGGTGGTGGGATCTCGGAGGATGACGAGTTACGGGAGGAGGGTGGTGGAAAAAATTGTGCCGGAGTTGGTGCAGCAAAGATGGACGATTGTTTCTGGCATGATGTACGGGGTGGACCAGGCAGCGCACGAAGTATGTATTGAATGCGGGGGAAAGACGATAGGCGTACTCGGTTGGGGTATAGAATACCGGAAATTAGAAATTAGAGATTTGAAATTAGAGGAACGAATTGTGGAGAGCGGGGGGTTGCTGGTGTCGTTGTGGAAGGATCAGATGGGGACGAATTGGACATTTCCGGCCAGAAACCAGGTGGTGGCGGATATATGCCATGAATTGATTGTGGTAGAAGCGGCCGTTAAATCCGGAGCATTGTTGACAGCTGGGATGATGATCAAAAGAAAAAAACCGGTGTGGGCGGTGCCGGGACCGGTGACCAGCTCCGTGTCTGCAGGAACTAATATGTTGATTGCGAAAGGAATGGCAAAGATGTGGGTGGGACAGAGTAGGAGAGCTGGAGAGCAGGAGAGTATAAGTGATCCGATTTTGGAGTTGATTAGGGATGAGGGGTTGGAGGCGGATGAGATTGCCAGGAAATTAGGTCAGGATGTGGCAAAAGTGGGGTCACAACTATCCCTTTTGACTTTGAGTGGGGAAGTGGAGGAGAGGGAGGGGAAGTTTTATATCGTTAATGTATAATTGATGGGTATGGGTACAAATCAAATAATATCGAAAATTATACCCGTGCTCTTAAGATATAAGGTTAAGAAGGCCGAGCTGTTTGGGTCGGCGGCTAGAGGTGAGCTGCGTTCGAATAGCGATGTGGATGTGCTGGTAAAGTTGCCGGAGGAGGCGAGTTTATTGGATTTGGGGGGGCTATATATGGATTTGAAGGAAGCGTTGGGAAGAGAGGTGGATGTGGTGACTTACGGCTCGGTTAACACTCGACTGGCCCCGTATGTATTTAGCAACACCATTAAAGTGATATGAGAAAAGACCCGATCATATTTTTAGAGCATATTCGGGACCAGATTACAGACATCAGGGAATTCACGAAAGATGTGAATAGGGAAGAGTTTATGGCAGACAAGAAAACTCAAAAAGCAGTGGTGAAATGCTTGGAGACGATTGGGGAAGCGATAAGAAATTTACCGGAGGAGTTTTTACAAAGATGGCAGGATGTACCCTGGAAAAATATTATGGCTTTCCGAAATATCCTGGTACATGAGTATTTCGATGTGGACTTTGAATATGTTTGGAAACTTTTGGGCAAGCAACTGGATGAATTGGAAAACCAGATCGAATCAATTGTGGAACAAGTTAAGGTTTGAGTGGGGAAGTGGAGGAGAGGGAGGGGAAGTTTTATTTGGTTGGGGTTTAGCCTTCCTTTTCTGCTTTGCCGGATTTTTTCAAGAATTCTTCCGTTGTCTGTTTGATTTCTGAAGGGTCAGCAACTCCGATTTTGGCTAACATACTCGATTCATATACAACATTAGATATGGCTTTTATTTCCTGAGAGGATAGTGGTCTAAACTCAGACGTGAGGACCCAGGCGAGATTACCAAGGGCTTGATTCAGTTGGGGATCTATAAGAAACGGTGCTTTGGCCATTTGGGGGAGATATTAGTTGTTGTTGTTGTTGTCAAGCTGGCGAAATTTATTTATTGTAACGGCCGTTTGGATATGGTAAATATTGAATATGGCGAAGAGGAGAATTACAGCGGG
>Ga0075705_130_pt1 | contig 8136 bp, 11 predicted proteins | sample RifGroA2_FD_67736 | JGI IMG/M metagenome (GOLD analysis project Ga0075705, IMG submission 67736) | Microgenomates (Amesbacteria) bacterium GW2011_GWA2_47_11b | reverse complement strand
AGGCGGAAGACGCCTATGTGGAGCGTTATGAAGAGGAGATTGTAGCGGCTGATCGTGTGAACTTGCGTATACGAGTTCGATTCCGGAAGGGACACATGCTGGAGTTGAACGAAGCAGTTATTGGTGAAGCCGGTAGGCCCAGACATCTTGGCTATCGCTATCATTTTCAGGACGAGCAAAACAAGCTTATCTTTCGATATGACAACACGCCGCATTTTCCAGGTCTTGAGAATTTCCCTCATCACAAGCATATTCCGGACAAGGTAACGGGCGCTGTGGAACCTTCAATTCTTAAGGTTATTGATGAGGCAAGGCGGTTAGTCCAATGAAATAAAATGGAAAAGGTTAGGAAAGCGGAACAATTTGGTGTTTTAGAGATAATCCATGTAGGTGAAGAACTAATAGAACAGAGTTGGAGACTGTTTAAGAACCGCATGGATAAAGAATGAAGTCTTACAGATTGTGAGAAAAGATAGAGCTTGATGAAGAAGTATAATGTTACTTTTATGATGCAGCCTATGATGCAGTTGCCATACTAAAGAAAGGAATATTGCTTACGGTAGATGAATCGTATTGTAGAAAGGTCCAGGATATGAGAAATGTGGTAAGATTAAAAGATTGGGAACGGATTTAATAGTGAATATATTTTTTCGTGTTGATTCCTCGATCCAGATTGGTACAGGTCACCGCATGCGTTGTCTTACCCTTGCTGATGCGCTCCGTGAGAAAGAATCAAAAGTGTCTTTTATTTGTCGCGAACAGACAGGAAGGGTTTATGATCTTATTAAGAAAAGAATTTTTTAAAAAAGTAAATGATTAAGAATTTTTCCATTGGATCTCATCGACTTGGTGTAGATTCATGCTACATTATTGCAGAAATTGGTTCAAACCACGACAGAGATAAGTCCAGAGCCTTTGAGATGATTCGCCTTGCTGCCAAGGCAGGGGCTAATGGAGTAAAGTTTCAGTTTTTCAAGGCTGATAGAATTGCTGCAAAAATTGATTTGCCAGAAACAAGATTAAACGATCAGTTTTCCAAGTTTGGTAGTATTGTCTATGATCTATATAAAAATATGGAGTTAGAGCCCTCTTGGCTTAAAGAACTTAAGTCTTGCTGTGATGAAAACAGGATTGATTTTCTTGCTACACCGTTTGATGAAAACAGTGATTTTGCCATACGCCTTGAAAGGGCTGATAAAAAAGTTTGAACTTCCTCCAGATGTATTTAGTAAATAATCCTAAAAATATTATGAGTGATTCAGCGCATATTCGTGTCAACGCTGTGAACCTCGTGCCGCTCTTCAAGGCGAGATAAAACTACTAATTCTAGGGCGTCTTGAGCCATAAAAATTGCTTCCTCAACCGAGGATCCAAAAGTGACCACCTCGGATAAGGCGGGCACTCTCACTTGGTAGTACATTTCAGAACCTTCTTTTGTGGGGGTGAGAACAGCCGTAAATTTATACAATCTCATACCCTGATATAATATCACGAATATGCAAGTTAAATTTGTGGTTTACGGATTGATCGCTCTATTGTTATTACTGGCCGGAGTGGGGTGGTGGTTGGTTAACGGAGGGGCAAGTTTGCCAGGAGAAGCGGTGGCGGACCAGGGACGGGAACATTGGGAGCACGCTAAACTAGACGAGTTTGAATATAATTCCAATCCCCCCACCTCGGGACCGCATGACCCGGATTGGATCAGACCCGGAATTTATGGCGAGGCGCAAGACAAGTACAAACTTATTCACTCGCTGGAACACGGTTACATTATCGTCCACTACAATTGTGGACTCCAAATTTCTAATTTCGAATTTCTAATTTCTAAAGTGGAAGCCCACGAAGACGATGGGGTGGCGACAGAGAGTGGGACATTTAAGGCCGATTGCGCGCTGGCCCTGGTTTTGGCAGATTGGGCCAAGAAAATGGAGTTAAAAAAACTTATTGTGCAACCTAATCCGACGATTGATAAGCCAATTATTTTTGTGGCTTGGGACAGAATATTAAAAATGGATTCTTGGGATGACAAACTGGCGGAAAGATTTGTGAGGGCTTTTAGAAACAAAGGACCTGAAGCAACGATGGAATGATGAAAAACGCGTTGATCCTTCACGGCTGGCCTGAACATAGAGTTGATAAATATTTCCTGACGGAGCATTTAAGAAAACAGGGTTACCGGGTGTTAACTCCGGATATGTTTGTGCGCGGTTATGTATTTGATCCTAAAAATGTGGTGGGAAAAGTGAAAGAATTATTGGAGGGGCAGGGGTTGGATTTTGCGGTGGGGATTTCCTTGGGAGGATTGGTGCTGCCTCATGTGGCGCTGGAATATCCAGAGGCTAAATTGCTGTTTATGTCTACCGGGCCTTATCTAAAGGCCGATTCACCATTCTTTAATTTTATCTTGGGACTGTTCAGAAATACTTGGATTCTTAAGATAATGAGTTGGGTTCTAAAGCTGCCGATTCCTGTATTGGCCGTGTTTTATAGACTGGGTAGTTCATTTAACGGGACAAAAGAAGAAATTGAGGAATATAACCGGGACATGGAGCATAATATTAATTTGGTGCGGGAGATACCGGTGGAGGAAGAGGCCGAAATAGTTAGATTTATACACGGGGCAGACAATACAGAACTTTTGAAAAAGATTAAAAATAGGACGATTATTTTCAACGGGGAAAAAGACTTGTTTATGCCGGCTGAACGGGGGCTGCTGTTGCACAGGTTGTTGGTAAATAGCGAGCTGGTGATTAACGATGGGGAGCACTTCAATGTATTTGGCGAAAAAGATTTACCAAGGGTAGACCAATTTTTGGGGCTTGCCTAGAAAATAAGATGTCTAGTCGTAGAATAAAAGACGGCTAAAGATTGGCGTATTTGAATCGTTGATGAGTATTAATTCGTACCTTAGTCCATAGGCTATGTAGACGAATAAATATTCTCGTTATTTTGGTTTTTCCAGTGTTCATGTCTACTTTCGCCTTTCGATACTCTGTTATTAGCCCTAAGCTCTCAATTAGCTCTCGGTACTCTTTGTCCCCCCAAAACATTTGGACACTTTTGTCTGCTGATTGTCTGCTGTATCTGAAATGAAATGTCGCGCTTAGAATGGGAACCCATTTGAAGAAGGTTCGGCTATATAAAAGGAATGTTTCTTCCTTCATCTCGCCTTTTTTAAAAGCCTGGATAGTTCGTTCCCATCGTTTTTGTGAGAGCGTATCGAGTTTGTCAGCATCTTGTAGGATCAAACCCTCGTGTGTTGTTGGTGTGTCGCGAAATTCGTGGTGGCGTACGGTTTCAGTGATAATGTATATTTCATTTTCAGAAAAGCCATGGACTGGAAGAATCCTCGCAAGTAGTTGGCATGTGTCTTCCACCATTATTTTTGATGGCCACTTTTGTTCTCCTACCACGACGTCGTGCCAATAGGTAGAAATCTTTAGCAAATCCATATCGACCTTTAGTTGTTCGTGTTTAATTATTCTTTGACAGTTCTCCCAGACATCCGTATGGTGTTCAAGATCATGGGCGGCGTCTCGCTTGGCCTTCTTCAAAAATTCTTTGGCTCTGACTATGACTTCATCGACCCTGTCCATGTTTTAAATATACTCTATATACTCTGGCGAGCATACAGCTCATTCCCCTTGTGGACCGCGAATTTCCCTCTTGCGTAGAAAAATCTTTTCGTTTAGAATTGAGAGCGTTCTATATGAAGGAAAACTTACCACTCGCTTATGCTTGTGGATTCTTTCATATATCTCAAAATTTTATATCTAACGATTAAAAATTTTTCGCTATGGCTACATTTGTCAGAAACAAACCCCACGTCAACATTGGAACTATTGGTCATGTGGACCACGGGAAGACGACCTTGACGTCGGCTATCACCATGGTCTTGGCCAAAAAGGGAATGGCGGTCGCCAAGAAATATGAGGAAATTGATTCCGCCCCCGAAGAGAAAGCCCGCGGAGTAACCATTAACCTGTCTCACCAGGAATACGAGACCGACAAAAGGCATTACGCGCACATCGATGCTCCGGGGCACGCCGATTACATCAAGAACATGATTACGGGCGCGGCTCAAATGGACGGAGCTATTTTGGTAGTGTCTGCTCCCGATGGACCCATGCCCCAAACCCGCGAACACATTCTGTTGGCCAAACAGGTAAACGTGCCGGCTATCGTGGTATTTTTGAACAAGTGTGACATGGTGGATGACGCGGAACTTCTGGACTTGGTAGAGATGGAAGTGAGAGAACTGCTGACTAAGTATGGTTATCCCGGCGACAAGACGCCAATTATTCGCGGATCGGCTTTGAAAGCCCAAGAAGGTGACCCTAAATATGAAGAGAAGATTTTGGAGCTAGTGAAAGCGGTAGATGATTTTATCCCCGATCCGGTGCGGGAATTGGACAAGCCGTTCTTGATGCCGGTGGAAGACGTGTTCTCCATCAAGGGCCGGGGAACCGTGGTCACAGGAAGAATTGAGCGCGGGAAAGTGAAAATTAACGACACGATTGAGATTGTGGGTATCAAGCCCACCCAAAGCACGGTAGTCACGGGAGTGGAAATGTTTAGAAAACAGCTGGATGAAGGTTTGGCTGGAGACAATGTGGGGATACTCCTTAGGGGAATTGAAAAAGACCAAGTGGAAAGAGGCCAAGTGCTAGCCAAGCCAGGCACAATTACGCCACATACTGAATTTGACGCCGAAGTATACGTTTTGACCAAGGAGGAAGGCGGACGGCATACATCGTTCTTCTCCGGATACCGACCACAGTTTTATATCCGGACCACAGACGTAACCGGAGAAGTGACGTTGGCGGCTGGAGTAGAGATGGTCATGCCGGGAGACAACGCAAAAGTGAAAGTGAAGCTAATTGCTCCAGTAGCTTTGGAAGAGGGACTGCGGTTTGCTATCCGCGAAGGCGGCAAGACCGTGGGAGCAGGCGCGGTGACCAAAATCATCGCTTAACTTATAGCTCTTTAATATGGACCGATCGAAAATTGATTGTGGTGACCTCTTCGCCTCACGTGGACAAAAACGCCCGGGAACACTTCGAAATGCTGGTCCACAAACGCTTGATAGACATCCTGGATCCGACTCCAAAGACTATTGAATCACTTTCTAATCTGGAACTGCCTGCCGGAGTGGATATTGAGATTAAGATGTAAATCCATCGATATTTCGGGTAAACCAGGCAATATGAGATTGTCGGAGTTATAATCCAAATCATGGGTCAGCAGGTCACTTCTCTACCCAAAAGACAGGTTGAATGGAACACCGTGGTCAATGTGAAGTCGGATATCCTCTTCATGAGTGTGAACTCAATCGGTCTGGAAAGAAAGTGTATCGAACGTTCCTTAGCCATAGACTACGAATATCAAACGTTATATTGTTTCAATAACACGATTGCTTACAGCAAAGAAGACTTGGGTTCCTTCTTTAATCTCCTTGTCGAAAAGATAAATTCCGATAGAAAATTTCTAGCCCGCTTTCCAAGTCGGGTGTATGAAATAGCCGACTCCTTACTGGCCTTGGCGAAACGAATTAAAAAAAGATCTGATCTAACATCACTGACACCGGCTCAACTTAATACTCTATTTCTTAACTATATTGAAAAATGCGCTTTAGCATTTCCCATTCTTGTTACCAGTATCCCCTTGGAAATCATTATTACCGGCGAACTAGAGAAATTCGTCAGAGAGAAACTTAAAGAGAGAAACATTTTAACCCAGTTCGACAACTACTTTCAAAACCTCACCCAGTTATCCTCGAAGGAGACATATTTCCAGCAAGATTACAGAAACTTACTAAAAATCGGAAGTTTGATCCAGAAGAGCAAGACTCTTCTAGACACCTTGAAAAATAGGGCAGCAGCAGACTCTTTCGAGCTTTTGAAAAGAGACCATCAAAACATTTACCGGCTTCTTCTCGATCACAACGCAAAATATGCCTGGATCAATATGTACGGTTTTAGAAGACGACCGTTTTCTCTTGCTGATCAAGTTGCTAGGCTGCCAGATATCCTGGACAAAGACTGTCGACAAACATTGCAAGATATTGACAAAAAAAGACGAGTGGCCAAGTCGAACTTCTATGCCTCTGTCTCCCGATTGCACATTAAAGAAGAATTACTCAAGATGGTCTCCCTCCTACCAGAACTGGTCTATCTGCGAACATACAGGTTCGACATTTTTACCCTGTCAGCCTATATGATAAGGGGTCTATTCGAAGAAATTGCCGTGCGTCTTAATCTTCAGGTTGACGATCTTAACTCCCTCACATTCTGGGAGATTTCTGACCTTTTGTTAGGAAAGATCAAAATTAATTCCATTCCGTTAAGCGAGAGACAAAAAGATTATGCGGTTATTCAGATAGAGGGTCAGCTCGCTGTTATTTCCAAACCTAAAGCACTCAAAAAATTCTACGAACAGGATCAAACCAATAAACCACACTATAAGCCAAGAGAGTTCAAGGGACGATCTGCTAGCAAAGGCGTTGCTAAAGGCCCAGTCAAAATCGTTATGCATCCAACCCAGATAACTAAAGTTGAAAAGGGAGACGTGCTAGTTGCTCCAATGACTAGCCCGGACTTTGTAGTCGGTATGTTAAAAGCAGTCGCTATCGTCACTGACCACGGAGGAGTAACTTGCCATGCAGCCATAGTTTCCAGAGAGCTAGATATTCCTTGCGTCGTCGGCACCAAAATCGCTACTCAAGTTCTTCGAGACGGTGATCTAGTTGAGGTCGATGCCACAAAGGGATTAATAAGATTATTGCAAGCTTAACTCGAAAATTCGAAAAAGGTTGGTTCTCCGTCAATGTTTGGCAGATCGGATGCGAAGTTGGTTGGGAGAAACAATGGCTGCGGCGTATTGGAGCGCGGCCAGGACCTGCTCCCGAGTCAAGTCATACTCGCCTCTAACCGCCTCAATTTCCATACCGCCCGCGATTTTCCCTACTATCAGCTCTACCGGTATTCTGGTACCGGCAATTACCGGTCTGCCAAACCGCACTTTAGGATCAACCTTAATCAACTTTTTGAGTTTAGGAGTCATGCTTGTCTAGGCCACGATACATCAAGAACGGTTGAGAAGTAAAGATGGGTCGGTACAATGGCTGCTATATGCGCAGCTTCAAGATTCTTCCGGTGGTATCTTTGTCTCGGGTGGCCACATTATCCAAAGATGCCCTCCGCCGCCTGGAATGGATGGATTGGTATTTCATCCATGGCCAGAATGCCGAAAGCACATGTCGCCACTTCAGTCTCTCCAAGTCCGTGTTTTACCGCTGGTTGCACCGGTTTAACAAATATAATTTGTCCACTCTCGAGTTTGATACTGCTACCAGAAGACCGCTCCACACCCGGCAGATGACTACTCCCCAATCGACTACGCAACTGGTATGTGATATTAGATCCGCTGACCCCGAGAAGTCCAAATATGAAATCCAGGCCGAATTACGACAAAAATATGGCATCAAGATTGGCTACAACACCATCCAAAAGATTATCAACCGCCATGCATATTTGCTGGCCGGGAGTAAGCGGTACAGGACCAAGTCTAGAAAGTACAAAATTGCCCGGGTGAGAGCCGCTTGGGAGCTTAAAGACAAGGCCCTAGGTTCCCTGGTCCAGGTAGATACTAAACATTTATATATTTTAGGAATCAGGTTTTATGTCTTTGCCGCCGTGGATTGTAAATCCCGCTACGCTTACACCTATGCGTATACCAGTATCTCTTCCAGGTCTGCCCAGGACTTTCTCTCCCGGGTTCAGTCTCATTTTCCCTTCCCAGTGGCTGCTATCAACACCGACAACGGAAGTGAGTATCTATTGTATTTCCACCGCTTGACTGAAAGTTTGGGTATTCCGCATTACTTCTCCCGTCCCCGGACTCCCACTATGAATTCCCGGGTCGAGCGGCTCATCCAAACACTCGAATATGAATTCTTAGCTTACCAGGAGCTGCTGCCAGAAATTGCTCAGGTCAGAAAACTCTGCGAGCATTTCAACACCAAGTACAACCAGGAGCGGTACCACCGCGCCTTAAAGTACCAAACCCCCTACCAATATGTTACTCTCCATCAAGAGAAAGGAGTCCAACCGTTCTCTATCTAGGTGGCCAGCGCAA
>Ga0075705_128_pt1 | contig 8225 bp, 10 predicted proteins | sample RifGroA2_FD_67736 | JGI IMG/M metagenome (GOLD analysis project Ga0075705, IMG submission 67736) | Microgenomates (Amesbacteria) bacterium GW2011_GWA2_47_11b | reverse complement strand
CTGGGTAGCTCAATGGCGGAGCAGGGCCTTCATAAGACCACGGTTGAGAGTCCGAATCTCTCCCCAGCCACTAATCACTTACATACACCTTCCACCACTTCCGCCAGTTAGGCTCGCCATTGAGATTTGAGATTTGAGATTTGAGATCTGCGTTGTCAGGCATGACAACGATCGTTTCTCCCTCCTTCCCGAGTCCCAACTTCTCTCTCGCCTCTTTTTCTATAAATTCCGGACTTTGCACCTCCGCCAACCTCTTTTGCAGCTCTTGATTTTCTAGCTCCTGACTCCTGACTTCTAACTCGGCTTGCTTTATTCTCTCCCCCGCTTTCCACAGCTTCCACACATTCCTCCCTAGCCTTACCGTAAACACCCCCAGCACTATCACTGCTCCCCAATACACCAGTTTATTTTTTACTTTCATATTGCTTCTTTCCATCATATCTTGTAGAATCCCTAAACGAAAGATAACCTGTAGTATGAATACCTTACCCACACCAGTTAGCTTCGACATCGCCCTAGAGAAGTTTGTAACCTATCTCAAAACCCAAAGGCGCTCTTCTGCTACTGTTATTGCATATAACAGCGATCTTATTCAGCTCAAAAAACACTTCGCAGAACGCCGCATTACCCAAGTCACCACTCTTGTCTCCCAACACCTCCAAGACTATCTTCTCTCGTTATCAAGCAATGGTTATACCGCCAAATCAGTCAGTCGCAAGATTAATTCCCTCAAAACATTTTTTAAATTCCTAAATCAAAATAATCTTACCCCCACCAACCCCGCCTCTGAATTAGCCCATCCTAAATATGAGTCTTCTGCCCCCCGCATTCTCACCCCCGCCGAATACTCTTCCCTACGCGACGCTGTCCGCCTAGATATTAGGATGTCAGCGGTAGTCGAACTCCTCTTACAAACCGGTATGCGCATCTCAGAACTTGCTAACCTGCATACTGAAGACATCAAAAAAACAGAGGTGTACATTCGCCCCCAGGAAAATAACGCCGGACGAACTGTCCCCCTCAACAAATATGTCTCCACCGCCGTTGCCAATTATCTAGCCATTCGTCCTTCTGTAACCGACCCCCATCTTTTCGTCACCAAAACTGGCCATCCTTTGTTAATCAGAAACATCAGAACCGCCATCGACAGGTTTTTTAGAGTGGCCGACGTCAAAGGAACCAAAGTCAATGATCTGCGCCATACTTTCATGGCCCACCAGCTCTCCGCCGGCTGCGATCCCCAATATCTATCCCAAATCGTCGGCCACAAACGCCTCACTTCCACCACCAAATACCTCGACTTCATTAAACCCTGTTCTGGACCTTTAACCACTCGCCTCGTTGAACTGTAATATAATCGGCCCATGACCGATATCCTCAAACTTCTTGATTCCCTAAACATTAAATACACCCGCCTCGACCACCCTCCGGTGTATACCTGCGCTGATGCCGACAAATATTGGATCAGCTCCAAAGCCGCCCACACCAAAAACCTGTTTTTAAAAACCCAAAAAACCTCTCATCACTACTTTCTGTACATTTTGGCGTGTTCCCAGCGGGCCGATCTAAAACAACTGGCTAAATCCTTGAATCTCTCGTCCCGGCTAACTTTCGCAAGCGACCAAGAGCTAAAAGCTATACTGGGCCTCACTCCCGGCTCCGTCTCCCCCTTCGGTTTAATCAATGACAAAAATCACCTCGTCACCGTTCTCGTCGACCAAAGGCTAACGACCAAAGACAAACTGCTATTCCACCCCAACACCAACACTGCCACCTTAGAAATCAGTCTGGATGACTTCCTCAAATTCCTCTCTCACACCAACCACCAATTACAAACTGTTTAGGGTTTAGGGTTTAGAATTTAGAATTTTCCGCTGTGGGCCCGGGAGGATTCGGACCTCCAACATACTGTGTATAAGACAGCCGCTCTACCATTGAGCTACAGGCCCAGTCCCTATATTTTACTACAGCTTCGCCCTCTCGTTAATCTCCGCCTCCACCAGCCGCACGTCCTTGCCGTATTTCAGCCTCGACAACTGCTTAATCGCCTCCGCCAATTTCGGATTATATAACGCCTGTTCCGCTTTAAGATCTTTAGTCACGTCCATACTGAAAGCCGGCACCGGTTCGTTATTCACAATCGTTTTGATATACACGTTATATTTCTCCACATTCAAAATGTCCGCTTCAGTGAAGGTCGGCGAAAATTCATGCTGCAAATACTGTGCGTCAGACACGCCGGTCCGGAAAGTCATCGTTGTTCCCACGTTGCCAAAAATAGCGTTCTTCACTTCCTCCTCCATCTGCCCGATAAACTGGTTGGCCACTATCAGATTCAATTTATATTTCCGCGCCTCGGACAAAATGGTAGCAAAATCCGGCGTGGCAAAATTCTGAAATTCATCCACATACAAATAAAACGGCCGCCGTTGCGCTTCCGGTGTATCGTACCTGGACATGGCCGCCATCAGAATTCTGGGTACCAGGATAAGTCCCAAGAAATTGGAGTTTTCCTCTCCCATCTTGCCTTTGGATAGATTCACAATCAAAATTTTTCCCTCGTCCATCACTTTTCTGAAATCAAACGCGCTCTGCGACTGGCCAACAATATTTCTGATCATCTTGTTTGTAATAAATCTTCCAAACTTGGACACGATATAATCCAAGACTTCGGACTTATGAAAATCCGAAGTCTGTGCAATCTGGTCCGTCCAATACCGGCGCACGATCGGATCTGTCACTTTGGGCAGCATCTCTTGCACAAATTCAGATCTCTGCAGCGCCTGCACTACTTCCACAAACGTCCCCCCAGGGATGGCGTCCAATACTGTCAGCATGGCATTTCTAATAGCGTGTTCAAATCTGGGGCCAATGATGCCTGTTTTATGCGGGTCATACAGTTTGTACATGAGGCCAATAATCGAGCTGGCCACCAAGTGCCGTTCTTGTTCCGTCCGAGCGTCAATCATATTCAGCCCCATCGGCCGCTCCGGGTCAGACGGATCAAAGAAAATTACATCCTCCGCCCGTTCGGGGGGAATATATCCCAAAATATCTGTCGCTAAATCGTGGGGATCAATAATTGCTATTCCTTTTCCCGCCCGGATGTCCTGCAAAATCATGGTTTTCATCAGCTGGGTTTTTCCTACTCCCGTCCTCCCGATAATATACATGTGTTTCTCCCGGTCTATATCGGAAATATATACCGGCCGGGTCACTCCCCGGTACACGCTTTTGCCTAAATACAATCCGTGATCCGGTATCCCCTGGGGTGCCGGTGCCCGTTTGGCATTCAGCCAAAAGATGTGTGGCGTCTCAATGGTTTTGTTGGGAAAATGGTAAATGCTGGCCAACTCTTCAGTGTTTAATATCGTTTTTCCTCCCCACCACAACATGGGTTGATATCGGTAAATAAAATCGGTCACAAACGTTCCTTTCATTCTCACTTTTTTGCCTTTGAAACCATTCAAATCTCCATTGAACTGCTCGAAGGAAGCCCGGATATTAGCCAGGTGGGCTTTGGCTGAAGTTTTATCGTTAGAACACACCACAATTCTCACTGTCGTTTCAAATCCAGATTTACTTACTTTATTATCCACCGCTTCCATTACTTTGGGATCTACTTTGTAGCTGGCCTTTTCGGGATCACTTTCCGCTTTCTTAGTTTTCCCAATCCATGCCCGCCCTTTCCCTTTCCACTTATTGTCTGCCGGGGCAATGAGTACCTGCACGTGTGCCCCTTCCCCATCCCCCATCTTAGCCAATGCCGACGATAACCCTGCCAGCGGATCCACCGTCAGATTTTTGTACACCTGAATCGGGTTATAGGCGGAGTTCCGCATTACTAGCCAAGCAAATTCCACATTCCCAGTTTCCGTAAATATATTCGGCTCCTCCACCACCTGGATATCTGCTCCGGGGTAACTTCCATGGATCTGTTTTTCCGTCAGATCTCTTAGTTTCTCCGGCACAATAATGTAAAACCGGATGTCTTCCTTTCGAGCCACCAATTCAAAGGAAATGTGCGGCTGCGTCTGCAAAAAAGAAAACCAACCAAAGGGTCCAAGTGACCCTTTTTTAATTGAATACAGGCTAGCATAAATTTGCTCCATGGCGTCAATCTTTATTTCGTTTTCTCTAGGTACCGCCACTTGCAGACACACCATCTCCAGGCTTTTTTCTTCCCGGTCTTTGTGCCTATACCACAAAATCAGCAAATAGCCGGAAATCACCACCGTCAAAAACAACACCGCCACCCCCAGCATCAGGGTCATCAGTTGATACACCAAAAGTGTCAAATCCGCCATGTTTTTATCTTACCATCTTCAGCTGTCGCAGACACCATTCCGCTAACCAGCGAATGGCTTCCCATACTTTATGATGCAAGCCTTTCTTAATCTGGTCGTCAGTCAGCGGTAAGGTCACTTTCGGCTTCTGCGGCGCCGCCGCTCCCACCAGCACTTGCTGAGTGTAATCGTCCACCACTGGTTTAGCCAGCTCCGCTTCTCTCTCTACTTTTTCAATATATCCTTCGCCTTCCTTTAGCTTTTCTTCTTCCACGTTCACCGGTATTTCCTCAACTACTTCTACTCTCCCGCCCTCCCGCTCTCCTGCTCTGAAGCTGGAAGCGAGCGCTTCCAGTTGTTCCTTAAACCTCCCTCCGGCGTTATACGCCTTCTGTGGATCCCGGGCAGCATCATCCATACATTAATCATATCAGAGCCGGTTGTTTTCGTCTCCTTTAACCGCCAGCGCATGAGCGCCAATTGTTCCACGTTCCACCTCTTAGGTGGAACGAGAATCAGCCTCTCCACGCTTTCTCTTCCGTCCTCATAAATTCGGCCGGCGTTACGATTTTTATTCCTTTATAGTTACCCAAAATCAACAGGTCTTCATCTCCGGTCACGATATACTCGCATTCTCCCTCAACTGCCCCCTCCAAGACTTTATTGTCTCCAACATCTCTCACCGCGCTTAAAACTTTCCTTGGCCTGACAATCTCAAAATCAACTTTCATTTGTTCCTCAAAATATTCCAAGTCTGCATCTCGAAAGGGAAATTTTTTATGAACCACCTCACTCAATTCAGCCATTAACGCTACCGTCGTCACCCCCACGAGTTTGCCGATCAAAACTATATCTAAAATCTTTTTTGGTGTGCCTCCAAAAACAATCGCCGAAACCAACACGTTCGTATCCAATACCACTCTAATTCTTTTTCCCGCCATGCCTATACTCTAGCACAATCCTATTTACATCCTCCTCGCTCTTAATTCCCATCTTTTTAGCTACCCTTTTTCCTGCCTTAAAAATCCTCCTCCACTTTTCAACCCTGTCCAAATACACCCTCACCGCCTCCCGAATAAGCTCACTCCGATTTCTATATTCATCCACGGCCACCAAGTCCATTCTGACCACTAGGTCACTAGGTAAAGCTATGTTAAATGTCTGCGTTTGCATATACATCAATTGTATATATCTTGTATATGTTTGTCAAGTCTTGACAACTCCAGCCGCAAAACGAATACTTACGCTTAATGAATCAGTTCTTGGTAATTATTAGAGGCGCCCCTGCCAGCGGCAAAACTACCATCGCTAAAAAGTTGAGAAACTTCGACAAAAAAATAGTCTGGTTAAAAGTGGACAATTTCAAAGATTTCTTCTCTGATAATTCAAGCCGGCAAGAACAAAAATACGTTGATCAAAGTGCCTTGGTGACTCTTGAATATTTACTAGATAACGGCTTCTCTGGCCCATATTACAAGAACGAGACAGATCTCGCCCCGGAATAAAAGAGGGCTGTAGAAAACCATTAGGAAACGAAGTTATCGAGAATATTTACAACCAACTAGAAACAACCTTTATATCAGACGCTGTTTCCCTAGATACCGAAAAATATTCCATTCAGCAGTGCCAAGAAATTATCCTCTCCACACTTCCTCTTTTACCCCGCGTGCCGCCGGCATAGCCTCTGGCGACGCACGGCCGTAACCTTGGCGAAGGAGGGTCCAATTCACCCACCTACCAAGCGTAAACAGCGCATCAGACAAGCGATTCAGGTATTTCAAAATGTTTTTCTCTTTTATCTCAGCAGAGACCACTTCCCGCTCCGCCCTCCGGCAAACTGCTCTAGCTATCTGCAAATTTCCCTTGGGGTATATGAAGTTAGATAGTTTAGGCAGGTCTTTTGTTAATTTATCAATTAGTTTTTCCAAGTGAGCCGTTTCCCCTGGTCTAATTCTTTTCTCAGATCCAGCTAGTTGAGATCCAATAGTTAACAAATTATTTTGTACTCTTTTAAGTTCGTCGTCGTGTAGCACGTGGTGTCTGCATACTCCAATCCAGCTATTCAACTCATCAATTGTTCCCAGAGCTTGGGCCAGTTGATCACTTTTAGCCATCCGTCCACGGAAAGTTCCGGTTGTGCCTCGGTCTCCAGTCTTAGTGTAAATTTTGCTCATCCTTTTGCCTTTCTCACCATCCCCACTTTCCTCATCTTTCTATCAGCCGCAATTAACTTGGCCTTGTCAATTTTTATATCTTTAATCCATGCACAATACTCCCGTATCGATTCTTCGATATTCCCCTTGGGCCTCCAGCCTAATTTTTTTATCTTCGATATATCCGAGACACTGTGCCTCGTATCCCCCACTCTATATTCGCCTGTTATCCGATAACCAGTTTTCGTCCCAATTCCCTTTTGTACGGCGTTAGCGAATTCTAACACACTTATCGCCATCCCTCCTCCCACATTAAACGTTTCATATTGGGCCCTGTTTTCCAGCATCATTACATTTGCCCTGGCTACATCCTTTACGCTTACGTAATCCCTTAATTGCCCCCCGTCTTCAAATATTACTGGCGCAATCCCTAACTTCATTCGGGTTACAAACAACCTCAACACACCAGAGTAACAATTTCTGTACGACTGCCTAGATCCTTGGACAATTGAATACCTCATTGCCACTGTCGGGATGTTGTACAGTTTTCCCAATCTCAAGCCAATTAATTCCTGCGTATATTTAGATATTGAATATTGATTTCTTGGGTCGTGGCCGTCCTCCGTCAAATCCAGTCGAGAAATCCCCCCTCCGCAAGTTGGGCATACCGGTTCCCATTTGCCCCGTTGCAAATCTTTCTCCTCTCGTCCCTGGGGAAAAACTGTCCCATGTTTTCTACATTCGTATTTCCCTTCTCCATACACAAATTGCGACGACGCCACCACCACTTTTTTGATGGGCAATTTCTTCTCCACAATCAGCTCAAATAAATTCGCTGTTCCCACTGCATTTGTCTCAAAAAATCTGCTGAAATTTGGAACCAGGTCTTGATATGCTGCCAGGTGGATCACAAAACTTACCCCCCCCAAAGCTTTCATCCAATCATTTTTACTTGCGACGTCGCCCTTAATTTTTGTAATTCGCCTGTCTAAATATTTTGGCCACCGCCCCGATCCATCATGCACGGGTTCACTCAAATTATCTAGAATCGCCACCCGATAGCCTTTTTCCAAAAGCACGTCACACGTATGCGACCCGATAAACCCCGCCCCTCCTGTTACCAAAACTCGGCTTTTCATTAACGGATATTAAAAATAACTTTACTCCCATCTCTAGCTAATCCCACCGGCATCTCCCTGCCTGCCGGCAGGCAGGCCGTAACTGCTTTTCTCACCGCTTCCCTTTTTCCCGTTGGCACAAACAGCGTCAGGAATCCTCCTCCCCCAGCCCCGGAAATCTTGCCCCCGATTGCCCCTGCTCTTTTAGCCGCATTGTACATCCGCTCAATTTCCGGGTCGCTAATCCGGCTGGCCAATTGCCGCTTCAATTTCCATCCTTCATCCATCAGTTTCCCCAAAGAGTAAATCTTGCCCGCCACCAATAGCTCCTTGGCCTCTCGGGCTTGTTTGGCCATTTTCATCAGCACTACATTTTTTGCTTTAATATTTTCTTTCTGTTCCTGCAAAATACTCCCCGCTGCCCGTGTCCGGCCGGTATAAAACACCATTAAACAGCTTTTCAGATCATCTAAGATTTCCTCCGACAGTTGCAAATCTTCCGCCACGATTTTCCCAGACTTTTTAAACTCCAAAAATCTTACTCCTCCGAAAGCCGCGATATACTGGTCCTGCACCCCAATGGGCTTCCCCAACTTCTCTATCTCTATCTCACAACTCTCTCTCGCCAATTTCTGGGCATCCACCGCCCGCCCGGTGTATTGATATAA
>Ga0075705_121_pt1 | contig 11689 bp, 15 predicted proteins | sample RifGroA2_FD_67736 | JGI IMG/M metagenome (GOLD analysis project Ga0075705, IMG submission 67736) | Microgenomates (Amesbacteria) bacterium GW2011_GWA2_47_11b | reverse complement strand
CTTTTCTTCTTTAGCGTCCATGGGCAAGCACCGCGTAGAGGCTTTCGTTTCCTCCTTAATTTTGGCTTCACAACTGGCATCCTCACACCAAAATGCCTTAATAAATCCTCTTTGACTTTCCATAATCTTCTTAAACTGCTCATAATCTGCCGCTTCGTGGGTACTCTCCCGCAAAAACTTCTCTTGCTTAGCTAACATGTCATTCTGAATCTGATCTAAAATATTCTCCACTTCCCCATCAACAACTTCTCCTGTATCTCTTCTCACCATCTTAAACTTGCCGCTAGCCATTTCTTTCCGGCCCACTTCGATTCTCAAAGGCACTCCTCTTAACTCCCATTTATTAATTTTAAAGCCCAGGCTCTCTCCGTCCCGAGTGTCCACTTTCACCCGCACGTCTCTCAAACTCTCGACCAATTTCTGGGCAACCGCCACCACATCTTCGTCTAGTGTAACAGGAATGATTACTACCTGCACCGAAGCCACCTTAGGCGGCAATACTATTCCTGCATCGTCCCCATGCGCCATCAGCATTGATCCAATCGAACGTGTGGAAAATCCCCAGCTATTCTGCCACATGGTGCATCCCTGCAAAGCTTTTCCCTCCGGCATCAAAATTTCATAGGTCAAGGTTGCGTCCCCACCCGCAAATTTCTCGCTTTCAGATTTTCTGCCGATAATTCCCGGCAGAGCCAGCCAGTCCCGATAAATTTGAGCGTACATCTCAATTGCCCATTGCACTCTTTCTTTGGATTCCTCATGGGTAGCGTGGGCACAGTGTCCTTCCTGCCACAAAAATTCCGTGGTCCGTAAAAAAAGATACGTCCGTTTTTCCCATCTGACCACATTGTTCCACTGATTAATCAGCACCGGCAGATCTCTCCACGACTGGATCCACTTGGCATACGCCTGATACATAATTGTTTCGCTAGTCGGCCGAACTACCAACTTTTCCTTCAACTCTTCCCCTCCCCCAATGGTCACTACCGCCAATTGCGGGGCAAATCCCTCCACATGCTCCCTTTCTTTGTGCATCAGCGACTCCGGAATAAACAGCGGGAAATAGGCGTTCTCCACCCCGCTCTTTTTAATTTCCTTATCCATCACTTCCTGTATTAGCTCCCAAACACGATACCCCGCCGGCCTAAAAATCATCGTCCCCTTAGCCGGACCGTAATCTGCCAGCTCCGCCAGCAACACCACCGCGTTATACCAATCCGACAAATTCTCACTCTTTTTGGGTAATTGTCTTTTTTCAAAGATCATAGTTCAAGAATAACATTTTTCTTGAATAAGTACGAAAATTTATCAATTCCACGCTACAGCGTTTATTTGATAAATTTACCTTTAGTAAAATTTAATCCCCGGAATCAACTTAAAATGCTTTTTGTTGCGTGTAGCCACCTCGGCTCCTAAGAACACGGCCGACCCCCCTATAATTAAATCCGGGACCGAAACAGGGGTTCTAATGCCTTTTCTCAAATTCCCTAAATACTTAGCCAGTTCTTTATCCACTGTCACAACTTCAATTCTTTCCTCAATATCAACCATCACTTTTATGTGTTCCCTTTTTATTTCTCCGCTGAACAACTCCAGTATGGTTACGGCTGAAATGAAAAGTTTTGTTTCCCCCCTCCCAGCCGTAGTCAGCAACCCTTCTAAAGGGCCTACTCCCGCTCTTAAATAATCAATTACTACATCTGTATAAGAATTTTGAGCAAATTCCTGGCCTTGGCAGCCGAATCATCCACGACTTTAACTGTTTTAAATACTTTCCTGCCTCCCTTTTCCACTTCAAATTCATAGCCTTCCAACATTAAACTGGTGTATTTGAATATATTATTCCTAAAATCGGTGATGCTTACGGTCATGGTCATATGTACATTAGTGTACATGATATTGACAAGATGTCAACTCTCCAATTCCACGCTACAGCGTTTTTTTGATAAATCCGCAGTGACAACTATATCCTGTAGTATAATACCACCATGTCCGAACTCGGCCCCACTACTCCCAAAGACATTGCTTGCTGCTTGATTCTTCCTTTTGCCGCCATCGGAGCTACTCTCTTCCCTTTCGGCCCCTCTCTTTGCACCTTGATAGGCAATCTGCGCACCCACGCCTTCACTCCGCTAGAAGTTATCGGTTTCAGTGCCATCGACTTAGCCAAAGCGGCTCTGCTCACCCAACCCTTACTAGCCCTAATTGCCAAGGAGCCAGCTAATTGGCCAGTTTTATCCTACGCCATTCTCACCGCCCTCGAACTGGGTGTCATGCTCCACGCTACTCTCCAAGACAGCTTCTCCTCATCTTAAACAAAGCCATTGACGAGATCCTTCCCCCAAGGTATACTTCAAACCAATGCAAAAGATTGTCTGCAATTTTTATTATTTCTTTACCTCGCGCGTGCGGGGCGCTTTGGGTAGCCTAAACTAACCAGTCACACCCAAAGACCAGAACCCCGCATCAGCGGGGTTTTTTAGTTGTATGACCAAAGCCCAAAAATTTAAACAATTATTAACCAGACCCGGGTCTGTCCTCCTGCCGGTCGTCCACGACTGTCTGGTGGCCAAACAGGCCCAAGTAATTGGCTTCGAAGCCGTCTCCGTAGGCGGATTTGCCGTCTCTGGAGTACACCACGGCCTCCCCGACGTGGGCCTGATCGCCCTAAATGAAATGGTCTCCGCCGTCACCCACATCATCTCCTGCGTGGATATTCCCGTCTTTGCCGACGCCGATGGCGGATACGGCAATGCCAGAAACGTAGCCCATTGTATCCGCCAATATGCCGCTGCAGGAGTAGCCAGCCTTTTTATTGAAGATCAAAAACACCCCAAACGCTGCGGTCACATGGACGGCAAAGAACTGATTCCCACTGCCGAAATGGTGGACAAAATCCAAGCGGCTATTAAGGCCAGACCAGATCCAAATTTGACCATTTGCGCCCGAACCGACGCCATCGCCGTAGAAGGTTTCGGGGCAGCCATCGCCCGCGCCCGGGCTTACGTCAAAGCCGGCGCCGATATCATTTTTATCGAAGCCCCCCAAAACCTAAAACAGCTACAAGCCATCCCCTGTCTTATCACCCAGGTCCCCCTGCTAGTCAACATGTTGGAGGGCGGCAAGACTCCTCTTCTCTCCCAAGCCAAACTTGAAAATTTGGGCTACAAACTCATCGCCCACCCCGTCACCACTTTGTTTTCTGCGCTTCAGGCTTCCCAACGCGCCTTATTACACCTCCACCAAACCGGCCGGACCGATCCGGCCGATATGCTTACGTTTCAGGAGTACAAACAGTTAGTCGAACTAGACAAATACATATGAATAACATTGTTTTTCTAAACGGGAAATTTGTACCTTACAAAAAAGCTGTTGTCCCCATCAGCACCCACGCCCTGCATTACGGCACGGGCTGTTTTGAAGGTATCCGCGGTTATTGGAATTCCAAAGCGAAAAAACTGTAGCTACAAACAGGGCGTCTACATCCGGCCCCTAGTCTACAAATCCGATCCCACCGTCACCAGATTTAATCTGGATAAACTTGCCGACGGCTTTGCCATTCTCACTGAACCGTTAGGCCATTATCTTAATGTTTCCGCAGGCATCGGCGCCATTACTTCGTCGTGGCTGCGCGTCAGCGCCCGCATGATTCCCCCGTTTGCCAAACCCACCGGCATTTATCTCAACACCGCCCTGGCCAAAACCGAAGCCGAGGCCAAAGGCGCTAGTGAAGCCATCCTTACCAATCCCGATGGTTCCGTCTCCGAAGGCAGCGCCGAAAATATCTTTCTAGTTAAAGCCAACCGCTTATTTACTCCCTCTCTGGATCAAAATATCCTGGAAGGCATCACCAGAAACACTATCATCGAGCTGGCCCAAAAGGAGCTGCGCATACCCACCCTCCAAAGAAAAATTATGGCCAGTGAGTTGGCCGCCGCCAAAGAATCATGACGAAGTCTGATTCGTAGTCATCAATCGAACGAACTTGCGAGTTCCAATCTCAACCAACCCCACTCCCTTCCTTAACTTTCTCACTCGGACTTAACAAAACAAATCCCTCATCTTTAGAACCAGCAGCCAATATCATTCCTTGACAACAAACATCTCTTCTAAATCCTCTTTCTTCAATAGTGTCGATTCGCTGCAAAAACTCACCATGGCCACACTGGGTTTGTGCGAAAAACCCACATATTCCACTGTCTTTCCCTTACTTCGAGCTTTGGCAATTGCAGGCGCTAGATCGGTATCGGATGAGATTAAAATTATTCTGTCACATAAATCCTCATATGCCGCTTCCATCATATCTACGGCTATTTGCACATCCACCCCTTTTTCGTGGTATATATCGCCAGTTTTTAATAAATAACCCAATTTATAAACAAAGCCTGCATTTTTTAATCTTCCAAGTAATTTTTGCTGGCCATCAAACAATTTTTCTGATTTTGGAGTTCCATCCTGTCTCACCTTTCCAATGAAATAACATTTCTTTACTATTTTCCTTTTTCTGGCGATAAACTTCGCAAATTTTCCCAAATCTAAGTCCAAAAGACGACCCAAATTTAACTCTTTGAGTTTGAAATAAAAATTACTCCCATCGATGAAAATTACCACTCTCTCATCCATATCAAAAGTGTACCACAAAAAAGCCTCGCAAATGTCTTTCGACCTCACGAGGCGGTTTAGTGATGACTATTATAACATCGAGTGTTAGAATTTCAATATGGACAAAATTGACGAGCTTCTCACCCGCGGGGTTGATAAAATCTATCCGACCAAAGAAGCTTTAAAAAAAGTTCTTAGCTCAGGCAAAAAAATCCGCCTCTACACCGGCATCGATCCTACAGGCAGCGAAATCCACATTGGCCATACGGCCTGGATGTGGAAATTGCGCGCTTTCCAAGATGCTGGCCATGAAGTCATAGTTCTTATTGGTGATTTTACCGGCATGATTGGTGATCCTTCCGGCAAATCAGACACCAGAAAACCCCTCACCCGCGAGCAAGTCCTTGAGAACGCCAAAAGCTATAAACAACAAATCGGGAAAATTATTAGGTTTGATGGAGAAAACGCCGCCCAAATCAAGTTCAATAGCGAATGGCACTCCAAAATGTCACTTCTAGAAATGGCCCGCCTTATGCATCACTTAACCATTGCCCAAGTAATAGAAAGAGATATGTTTCAAAACCGGCTTAAAGAAGGCAAAGACCTTTTCATGAGCGAATTCTTCTATCCATTTTTTCAAGGTTATGATTCAGTTGCCATGGACGTTGACCTTGAGGTCGGAGGTAGCGACCAAATGTTCAACATGATGACCGGCCGGGACCTGATGAAAAAAATTAATGGCAAGGAAAAATTCGTCATGACTCTCAAGCTCATTACCGACTCTTCCGGAAACAAAATTGGTAAGACCGAGGGCAATGCCATAGCTATCACCGGCAAACCGGAAGCGTTATTCGGCCAAATCATGTCCCTCCCCGACGAAGTTATCTCTGCTATATTTGAATCTTGTACTAATCTTCCCTTAGATCAAATCCCCTCAGGAGGCCATCCAATGGAACTCAAGAAGAAACTTGCCTGGCAAATAGTATCCCAATACAATGACGAAATGTCAGCAGACAATGCCCAAAAGCACTTCGAAACCACGGTCCAGGCTGGAGAGCTTCCTTCCGACGTGTCTCAAATTAGCGTCAAATCCCCAAACATCGTCGACGTCTTGGTCGAATCCGGCCTCGCTCCTTCCAAATCCGAGGCCAAACGCCTTATTGACCAAAAAGGTGTCAAAGTGAATAATGAAACTGTGACTTCTATCTCCTATCTCCTAACTCCTGATTCCATCGTTAGCGTCGGCTCCCGCAAGTTTGTAAAAATAAAATGACGGATCCATCCCCAATAGAACAAATTGCCACGGCTGCAGAACAAGTTCAGAATTTACCGGCTTCTACTGCCAGAAAACAAGGCCGGACTCTGGTTGGCGAGGCCGCCAATCTAGTAGAAGCGTATCCAAAAAATGCAGACCTAGTTGCAGCGGCACTCAATGATTCACTTATCCAAGGTAAAATCCTTCCCCAGCAGCAAGACGAACCGAAGAAGCCTTAGCTGCCTTCTCCATCTCCACGGCTCGTGTACGAGCCTCCACAGCCACTCCAAACCCATTTTGTTCACCCATTCCGGTGGAAGCAAAACATGTCCGGTCAAGTAATCAAACGTTCCTCCTACTCCCATACCCACTTTGGCTTTTAGCTTATGGCGATTAGCCCATAGCCATTTTTCCTGCCACGGCGCTCCATAGGCCACCAGAAGGATGTCTGGCTTAAATCTATTGATCTTTGCGATTATCTCATCGTTTCTCACTGGGTTTTTTATATTCACCTCACCGTTGTCGTATGCGCCGCCATATTTCTCGACCACTTCGGCAGCTACCCTGCTGCCTAAGTAAAACACTCTGTATTTCTTTACTATCTCCGCCACCACTCTTCGCCCAGGCACAATATTCTTCACCCCGGCCAGTTTTAGCCCAACCCCATCAGCAATCGCCAAATCCGCACCATTTAGAATCTTTTTAAACTCCGGGTCGTCTTGAGCCAACATCACAAATTCTGGATTGACAGTCACAATTAGCTTCATTTTCCCTTTTTTTGTCAAAAAACTGTCAATTTTTGTTAGCACTTCGGCAAGCTCAGTGCTACTCACCCCCACCCCTAGTACATTTACCCTATCATCGGTCTGTTTTAACTGTCTGTTAATCATTTTAGCCTCGATTAATTGATTATATCACCCTCTTAGTCCCCCTCTTAAATTAAGAGGGGGAAAGAAAGGGGGTGATACCGAATATTCTCCAGGTTATTAGAAATTAAAAATTAGGAATTAGGAATTTTTGGTCTGTTCACATTTTATCCCCAATTTCCAGCCTCAAATTTCGGATTTGTGGATTATTTAGAACTTAGAAATTAGGATTTAGAAATTAATATTCTATAGGTCTCTCTCGCCGCCTTCTCCCAACTAAATTGTTTCACTCTCTCCCTCCCTTTCTTAATTAATTCTTCTTGCAACGAATGACTATGAATGACTAATGACAATTTATGACTCATGTCATTAACGTCATATGGTTCGAATAAAACTCCTGCGTCTCCCACTACTTCTGCCAACGCGCCGCCGCTACTTGATACCACCGGCACCCCGGCTGCCATCGCCTCCAACACCGGCAACCCGAACCCTTCGGTAATACTGGGCTGCACATAGACTAGAGCATTCCGCAGCAGACCATATCGTTCCGCTTCATTAATACATCCAGTAATCACTACCTTATGCTTCTTAGCTAGTGTCACCACCTCGTCATACATCCACCCCAACTTTCCAACGATAACCAGCGTATAGCGTCTAGCGTCTAGGCGGGAAAAAGCCTCTATCAACCGAACCAGGTTTTTCCTAGGTTGAATCGTACCCACAAACAACAGGTACTTCCCTTTCACTAGACGCTGAACGCTAGTCTCTAGACGCTGCCGCGTTACTCCTTCGTGAATTACTGCTATTTTTCTCTCATCCGCCCCCAGTCTTTCTACCAACTGCCTCTTGGTAAACTCGCTCACAGCTATAATCCGACTGGCGCTCATCACCGCGTACTTCGTACTTAAGGGCAAATACCACCTCTGTAGCCAATTTTCGTATTCCGGCAGCCACTCATACTCCAATCCATGCACAGTCACCACCGTCCTGATCCCCAGTTTCCGCAGAACTGGCAACGTATGTGCCGGCACCCACAGCACATCCAGATCATCTACCCACGTCCTAGCTGCTAATCCTACCTGGGTCCACAACCTCGAGAGCGGGATCTCTCGGATTTGAACATTTGGACATTTAAACATTTGGTCATTGTTTAGAAATTTGAAATTAGAAATTAGAAATTGGGGGCGGACATATAAGATCCAGGTGTGTTTTTTAGCTTCAGGCAGCTTAAGTAGCCTGGTGATCACTTCATAGCTATACCTCTCCGTTCCGGTGGGATTGTCTACAAACGCCCTGGAAGCATCGATCCCAATCCTCATCTCTTAACTATAGACCGTTTATACAAATCGATGTTTTCCAAAGCTACTCCTGTTCCCCTAACCACACACAGCAGAGCGTCTTCGGCTACATGGCACGGCACACCCATCAGCTCCGTCATCAACCGGTCCAAATTTCTAAGCATACTTGTGCCGCCGCTCATCACAATCCCCTTGTCAATTATGTCACTGGCCAGCTCCGGCGGCGTCTCTTCCAGCACGCCCTTAGCCGCCCCAATAATTTGCAGCAGAGTCGGCCTGATGGCCTCGGTAATCTCCGTCGATGTAATCGCCACCGCCCGGGGCAGACCCGTCACATTATCCCGGCCTTTGACCTCCATCTCCTCCGGTTTTTCCAGAACAATGGCCGATCCAATCTTCAGCTTCACATACTCTGCCGTCGTCTCGCCTACCAGCAAGTTGTATTTCCTGCGCAAATACGTAGTAATCGCCTCGTCAACCTTGTTTCCGGCCACTCGCACACTCTTGTGCACCACCACCCCCCCCAAAGAAATCACCGCCGCTTCAGCCGACCCGCCCCCGATATCCATAATCATATTTCCCGAAGCTGCAGCTATAGGAATCTTGGCCCCAATAGCAGCTGCCAACGGCTCATCAATCAAATATGCGACCTTTGCACCAGCAGAAAGTGTTGCATCCAACACCGCCCGCCGTTCCACCTGGGTTACTCCTGCCGGCACGCAAATCATCACCTCTGGTTTAAATAAAAACACTCTCCCGCACACTTTCTGAATAAAATACCGTAGCATCGCCTCCGTCACTGCGTAATCCGCAATCACCCCATCCCGCATCGGCCGGGAAGCCACAATATTTCCCGGTGTCCGCCCCAACATTTCTTTGGCTTCGTTGCCCACTGCTACCACCCGCCCGTCTTCCACCCCCATCGCCACTACCGTCGGCTCGTTCATCACAATCCCCCGGCCAGCCACCCATACCACAGTATTGGCAGTTCCCAGGTCAATGGCAATTCGCTTGGCTAACATATATAATTCCCGCTATGCAACGCACCCGCATTCTACTCTTTGTGACCAGCATTATTCTAGTACCACTTGTCACGTATTTTGTTATTCTTTTTGCCCGCGGCTACCGGCTCAATTGGCAACGTAAACAACTATCTCCTACTGGTCTATTAGTAGCCACTTCCGTTCCCGACGGCGCCCAAATCCATGTTAACGGCCAGCTTTCTTCTGCCACCAACACCACCATCAACCTTTCCCCAGGCACTTACAAAATCGAGATCAAAAAAGACGGCTTCTCCCCCTGGTCCAAACTTCTCAAAGTCGAGGCCGAAATTGTCACCCGGGGCACCGCTACCCTCTTTCCTTCTGTCCCATCCCTGAAGGCCATCACCACTTCCGGGGCCAGTGCTCCCGTCCTCTCGCCAGACAACACCAAAATCGCCTTTACCAGTGGTAAGAAACTCTACTTACTGGATCTGACTGAATCACCTCTAGGCTTAATCAACCGCCAAGCCCAAGAAATCGCCACTACTTCCGCCGCCTGGAAAACTCCCCCCAAAGTCAATCTGCTGGTTACCCTCCCCCAAACCCTGCAAGACATCTTAGCCACCGCTGCCGGCAACTTGGTCTGGTCGCCCAAAGAAAACAAATTGCTGTATACCGCCACCGCTTCAGCCTCCATCCCGGATGATCTCATTCGCCCCCTTCCCGGCTCCTCCACTCAATCCCAATCCCGAGCGTTAGTCGAGGGACAAACTTACGTTTACGATCTAGAAGAAGACCGGAACTTTGCTGTTCCCACAGGCGTTTCTTGGTTTCCTGACTCTGCCCACCTCCTCCTCACCGAGAAAGGCAAGATCACTGTTCTGGAGTACGATGGGCAAAATGCCACCGTCGTCTATGCCGGCCCCATGGAAAACAGCTTTGCCTTCCCCTACCCCTCTGGCAAACAGCTGCTCATCCTTGCCAACCTCTCCTCCAACTCCAAAACCTCCGTCCCCAACCTCTACGCCGTTTCCTTACGCTAACGGGCATTTTGACGGGCTTTATACAACCGCTCGCTCAACCCGCCGCTTTCTAAAAATTCTTTTTCTACGGCTTGAATTTGCCGATCTAACAAGAAATTTGTCTGGTGAATAACACATAGCAGGCAATTTGCCGCCGACTCTGGGTCACCCATATATGTCACATAAGTTTTATAAGACCTATCGGACGTATAGCCAAGCTTTCGAATCTCCAGAATCCTGGGGTCCTCCTTCGGCCACAAGACCAAACCGTGTTGCCGCAGAAAGTCCTCTGCATCTGCTAACGCTTCTTCCAAGCTAGCCCGAGCCACCCCCAACAACTTAATTTCCGTCTTCTTAGAAGTCCCCGAGGCCATACTAGCTTCCACAATATTCTGCTTCCCGGACCGCAAAGCCTGCACAATTTGATCGTGGGTTCGAGACTTGGTCCCGATGTATCTGTTGGCAAACTCCAATCCAAAATCAAAAGCTACAGTCGCCAGCTGATACGACAATAATTTTCTGTATCCGCCATGCGGAGGCAGAATTTGATACGCCATATACGTCCAATATGACATATATGACGTATAATTACTACGCGTCCCCATAGCTCAACGGACAGAGCAGAGGTTTCCTAAACCTCCGATGGAGGTTCAATTCCTCCTGGGGACACTCAAACCGGGGTGTAGTTCATCGGTAGAACGCGCGGTTCGGGACCGCGAAGCAAAGGGTCCAATTCCCTTCACCCCGACTAAACCAAATCTCCTCCCACCAACAAGAAGTTCTTGAACACTCCCCAGAAGTCAAATTTCTCGCTTTTTACTACAGGCCTAGACGTAATTTTCAATTTTAAATTCTTAATTTTCAATTCTTTTTTCCGAAGCGTCATACTTTATTAAAGACGCTTCCCCATATCCATGTCAATAGTCAAAAAACAAATTGTGCTCAAAGTTTAGAAATTAGAAATTAGAAATTAGAAATTATATTACAGGTCCTCTCCTTCTCTCCCACACCACTTTTTTACCCCTCCGTTTCAACTCTGTCATTACTAGTTCATCATATATTCCATCTATTAAATCGTATTTCTTGGCTTCTTTTAAGCTCACCCAAGCGTAATCATCACACTCCTCCTCCTGTAGCCTTACTTTTCCTGATTTGTAATCTGCCACGCACGAGATAACTAAAGACGACCGACCGTCTTTATGTACCGTCGCCAGACTGGTTACATAATCCACATTCTTTATGACTATCCCCGTCTCTTCTTTTACTTCCCTTTCCAAAGTTTTCTCCAGCACGTTGTACCAGTAATCATGCGCGTCCTTAGGCCGGGCAGTATATTCAACCACCTCAAGGCGACCTCCTGGCACAGTCCAACGCAATGGAAATCGTTTTTCACTTGCCGATCTGCGCATGACCAGATATTTTCCCTTCTTAACCACAATTGCTGTAATCACCACTTCATGCAAATCGCTCATATTTTCAGGAGTTTGAGAAGAGCTTCTTCTCTTTTCTTCTCAATCGGCCCGACCACAGCTAAATTTAACTTTTCAGTTCTGAACAAATCCCGGGCTACTGCTTGCACCTGCTCTGCTGTCACCCCCATCAGTCTAGATATAATAGTATCATAATCCATCATTTCCTCCGGACGATCCAACGCTTGCTTGGC
>Ga0075705_131_pt1 | contig 12364 bp, 14 predicted proteins | sample RifGroA2_FD_67736 | JGI IMG/M metagenome (GOLD analysis project Ga0075705, IMG submission 67736) | Microgenomates (Amesbacteria) bacterium GW2011_GWA2_47_11b | reverse complement strand
GGATTAGTGGGGAGTGCTATATATACTGATGACGAAACGGAAAAATTATATGTGTTGGATGCAGCGGGGGGGCGGGTGGTGGTTTTAGCTAAAACCGGAGAATATGAGAGTCAATATACGGCGGAGGCAATTAAGGGGGCGACGGGGTTGGTGGTGGACGAAAAGGCCGGAAAGATATACCTGATCGTCGGAGGGAGAGTATTAAGTATTAAGTATTAAGTATTATGAAAATTGTTAATGAGAAGGCGAAGTTTAATTACGAATTAGGGGAGAGAGTCGAAACTGGAATTGTACTTATAGGGGCAGAGGTTAAATCGGTAAAACTGGGACAAATTGATATGAGCAATGCCCACGTTAGGGTGCAAAGCTCTGGGCACCGGGCGCAAAGCGAGCTGTGGGTGGTGGGACTACATATATACCCATACAAGCACGCAGACGTTACAGGATATGATCCAAAAAGAAGCAGGAAGCTATTACTGCACCAGAGGGAAATCTTGACTTTGCAGAACAAAATGAAGTCCGGAGGCTTGATGCTCGTGCCTACGGCAATGTATATCAAAGAGGGTAAAATTAAGCTGGAGATAGCCCTGGCTCGAGGCAAGCGGAAATACGAGAAAAGAGAAGCAATAAAAAAGCGTGATTTAGATCGGGAGATGTGATATACTACAAGATGTCGGGGGTGAAAGGTTTCGACGAGAAATGTACTTTGAAAAGCTGCAAGCCGAGCTCGAACCAGGCTCGTAAAACAGGTTCAAAACTAAGTGCTAATAAAGTGGCACGAGGCTTTGATGGCTTTGCCAAGCGTGCGCAAGCACTGCTTCGTGGGGAAGTCGAAGCCCCCTATCGTTTCGCAAGACTGTACGCGCAAGCGTATAACGCTTAAGCCGAAATGAAGGCATTCCCTTTGAACTTATCTCGAGAGTTTGACTGGAGTGTAATTAAATCGAGATGCCTCCGATAGGTTAGGATTAACCAACATCGGAGAAAGACCAATTAATCCAAGTGGTCCGCGACTTTATGCGAGACTAAGCTTGTAGATGCTTCAAAAGAACTTTTTCGGACGCGGGTTCAATTCCCGCCACCTCCACAAAATTTTTAGGGGTTGAATTTTACGTTTTCAGCTTCGATACGCGCGAGACCTCCTTGGACGAGTACTGTATAGGATGGTTTCCTTAAGGGGCATTTTACACAAACTGGATTTCTTTCGATACCTAAGCAAACGACTTTTTGAGTGGTTTCAAGGTAAGGTATATAAATGTGGAATGCTTGTAATTCCGAAAAATCTACAAAAATTTTCTCTGGACAATTTTTTGGGAGGGCGTTGTAGATTGTTTCTGATGGAGTTGGCATTTTAGGTAAGATTGATAGGATAGTATTCTAGTTATGTCCTAAAGTCAACATATCTTCAGGGTTAAGATAGGAATATGGACTGGTTGGATTGGATATGGCCGAAGAAGTGCGTGAATTGCGGGAGGATGGGGAGCTATGTATGCAAGAATTGCCAGGTGGGATTGTGGGAAGAGGAGCAGATTTGCCCCGCCTGCCAGCGGGCAAGCCGGTATGGATTGAGACATAAATATTGTCATGTAGCCTATGGACTGGATGGGCTAACTTGCTTGTGGGCATATGATGGGGCGGCAAAGGCAATAATTAAAAAGGCGAAGTATAAGTATTACTTTGACAAGTTGAAATTTCTAATTGACCTAATTGATCTAAATAATCCCCAATATTTCAGTTTTCAAAAATTTTTAAACACCAAACCGATTGTTGTGCCTGTTCCATTGTATGAGAAAAGATATAGGGAAAGAGGGTTTAATCAGGCGGATATAATTGGTAAATTAGTCGCTAGTCGCTGGTCGTTGGCCATGACCGATCTGTTGAGACGAACGAAAGAAACAGGCCATCAAGCTGGTAGAACGCGAGAAGAAAGGTTAATGGCGATCAAAAACGCTTTTCAGCTAAGGACTAAAGACCAGTTGCCAAAAGCAGTGTTGCTCGTGGATGATGTGTGGACGACGGGGGCGACCATGAGTGAATGCTGTAAAATCCTTAAACAGAATGGAGCTGCAAAAGTATGGGGTTTAGTTTTGGCGCGCTGAAAAAGCCGTTTTTGTGTCTGGCGCCGATGGAGGAGGTAACGGATACCGTATTTCGGCAAATTGTGGCTAAAGTTGCCCGCCCGGACGTATTTTTTACAGAGTTTGCAAACGTGGATGGTGTCGTGCACGCTATTAATAACTCACCCTCTGATCCCTCTCTTAATTTAAGAGAGGGACGCTATGTTCATCCTGTATTACAGCGATTAGTGTTTACCGAAACAGAGAGGCCGATCGTGGCTCAGATTTGGGGGAAAGATCCCAAGAATTTTTACGAAGCGACTAAGTTGATTAAGAGATTAAGGTTTGATGGGGTGAATATCAATATGGGGTGTCCGGAAAAAGATGTGGTGAAAAACGGCTGTTGTATTGCTCTGATAAACAACCGGCTGACGGTGCATGGGCGGACGGCCAAGGAAAAATCTGACGTGCCGGCGCATTGGGACGAGATTGCTAAGGTCGTCAGTCTAAGAAATCAGTCTAAGTCTAAGACGGTTATAATCGGGAATGGGGATGTAAAAGATTTTCTAGATGCTAAAAGCAAGTTGCAAATTGCTAACGTGGATGGGGCGATGATTGGGCGGGGGATATTGGAAAACATAAATGCTTTCAATGCGCAGCCCGCAACGCTCAGCCCACAAGAGAATATTAATTTGTTGCGGGAGCATTTGAAGTTGTGGGAGAAAACGTGGGGGAATACTAAAAACTTCGCGATTATGAAGAAATTTGTAAAGGCGTATATCAAGGGGTGGGAGGGAGCGGGGGAGTTAAGAGCTAAGCTTATGAATTCAACTAGCGTTTCTCAAGCTATTGACACTCTTACGACTTAACTAAAGAGGGAATCTTGTATTTGTGTCTTTTTGTAAACCGGCGGTGTTTTCGTATCAAAACTCTTTGCAAGAACAACTACATATGGCCCATGATCAGAACCTACAATCTCTCTTTGGGTAAAGGAATCGACAATCAATTTTTCTAGTGGTTTACTGACAAAGACATAGTCGATTCTCCAACCAATATCATTCTGTCTGGAATTATAAGCGTACGACCACCAGGTATAAGCTTTTTGCTGTGGATGCTTACATCTAAAAGTGTCGACATAGCCTAAATTGATAAGAGTGCTGATTTGTTCTCTTTCTTTGGGGGTAAACATAGTGTTGTCTTCATTCTGTTTTGGGTAATAAAGGTCAAGTTCTGTATGAGCAATATTGAAGTCACCCGCAAGAACGGTTTCCTGCCCTGACAATTCTTTGAGAACTGGGAAAAGTTGTGTATAGACGTCAAGTTTGTACGGCATGTCGTCTTTAAAACGGCCACCGTTAGGCATGTAAAAATTCAACAAAGCAAAATCTCTAAAAGTAAGCTTTAAGCATCTACCTTCAGCGTCGAATCTGGGAATTCCCAATTTTCTTTCGACAGAAACCGGCTCGACTTTTGAATAAATAGCAACGCCCGAATGACCCTTTTTTAGGCCCGGGTTGAAATATGCAAAATAGCCATCAATTTGGGTAATTTCTTCAGTTAAAGAGGCGGTGTCGGCTTTGATTTCTTGCAAACAGACGACATCCGGATTTTCGCTGGCAAGCCAATCACGAAAAGTAGTTTTGAAGATAGAACGGATTCCATTGACGTTCCAGGAGACGATTTTCATATGAACAACGTTACCACACCAAGCCCGCTTTCGCTCTGGCGGACAGTATCCGCCGTAGCCGAGCTTCAGCGAGGCGAAGGCGGAGGAAGAGGGATTCGAACCCACATGTCCTTGCGGACCCCAGTTTTCAAGACTGGTGAGCCACCATTGCTCAATTCCTCCGTGGCGGAGGGTGTGGGAGTCGAACCCACCGTCCGCTTGCGCGAACATGGTTTAGCAAACCATCTCCGAACCGCTTGGAATACCCTCCATCAGCTTCAAATTATATCATTGATGGATGCTATACTTGATGAATGGATCCTGCCCAACCTCAAATAGAGCAAGAACGTGAGCTAGTGAAGTGGATAGCGGCGGAGAGGCCGTATAAGCCGTTGGACAGACAGATGTTTGTGACCGGGGTGGTGGTGGCAATATTGGTAGGGGTGATCATGCTTCTGGCGGGGGAATTTATGGCAGTACTGGTGCTGGCGGCGGTAATCTTTGCTTACTATGTATGGTCCACGGTGTCGCCGCAACAAGTGGAGTATGTGATTACCACCCGGGGAATCCGGATGAGCGGACGGCTATACACCTGGGTGGAGATGACCAGATGGTGGATGGGAGAGAAGTGGGGGAGCAGGCTGCTGACCGTGGAAACTCCAACTAGCTGGCCAAAAAGGCTGCATTTAGTGCTGGGAGCAGAAGAGGAAGCAGTAAAAGGTGTGATGGAAAAATATGTGTTGATGGAAAAACCCGTTGAAACATCAATGGACCGGGCAGGGAAGTGGCTGGCGGAAAAGTTTCCTCTGCAGGCGAGATAATAGCTTTAGAATGGTAAAATTGGCATACTTGCACCCTTAGCTCAACGGATAGAGTAAATGCTTGCGGAGCATTTGATACAGGTTCGATTCCTGTAGGGTGCACCAGGGAGAGATGGCCGAGTGGTTGAAGGCGCAGTTCTCGAAAAACTGTATGGGGGTAACCTCATCGTGGGTTCAAATCCCACTCTCTCCGCTCTGCCTTCATAGTTCAACGGATAGAACGAAGGATTCCGGATCCTTTGATGCAGGTTCGATTCCTGCTGAGGGCACATACGAAATTTTTAATTTTTAATTTTTAATGATGAATGAGGCAAAACCCTATGTAAGCAGGGCTGGGGTGAAGTTGAAGGGAGCGTTGGAGCATTTTGGGGTGGAGGTAACAAACAAGACGTGTATGGATGTGGGGGCAGCCACGGGAGGATTTACGGATTGCCTGCTGCAACATGGAGCGGCCAAGGTGTACACGGTAGAAACAGGATATGGGGTTCTGGATTGGAAAATACGTAAAGATCCGCGGGTTGTAGTTCACGAGAGAGCCAATATCTTGTATGAGATAAATATCCCTGAAAAAATCGACGTGGCTGTCGTAGATACCAGTTGGACTAGATTGAAATTGTCGGTCCCGGCGACGAGCAGATTCGTAAAATTCGGCGGGGTAATTCTGGCCCTGATCAAACCCCAATATGAGATAGGGAAGGGAGTTGTGCCTGAGGAGAAACTGACTGAGACGGTAGAGAAAGTAAGGCAAGTATTGGTTGATTTAGGGTTTGGGGTGAGTGAGGCTGTAGAGTCGCAAATAACCGGAGAAGGTGGAAACCGGGAGTTTTGGGTTAAAATAACCAAAGATGAAAAGGGAGTTTAGCGCTGGAGGGTTGGTTCGTAAGGGGAATTTGTGGCTAATTAGGCGGCCGACGCCGAATCCGGAGTACAGAGGAAACTTGGGGTGGAGCTGGCCTAAGGGTTGGGTGGACGAGGGAGAAAATTTGGAAGAGGCGGCGCTGCGGGAAGTGCGAGAAGAGGGGGGAGTGGAAGCGAAAGTGATTAAGAAATTAAGGACACTAAAGATATTTTTTCGGGATAAGGGAGAGTTGGTGATGAAATTTATTACGTATTTTGTAATGGAATATGAGTCGGATGCACCGGAAGGTTTTGGAGAGGAAACGGCGGAGATAAAATGGGTAACTAAAGAAGAAGTAATGCAACTTCTGACGCACAAAAACGAGCGGGAACTGCTAGAATCAGTCGATGGCTGGATCAGGGGTGCCGTTTGAATTAAATAAATTACATACATATAATCTGCTTGTGAAACAAAACTTGATGACCTGGTGGTTATTGGGTGGGGTTGCTGGTATTCTAATATCGGCCTTCTCCAAAAATTTAGTGTGGAGTATTGTTTATTTCGGCATTTTGAGTGTTCTTGTAATTATACTGACCCCGTGGGATTAGTTATAAGTAACGGGTTTACAGGGGTCGAGCCCTGGACGACGTGTAAACCAGTCTAGATTGTAGGTAAATACACTTGCATTAAGCTGTCCCTGGTGGGGCGGGAGAGGGTGAGGGTGACGAAGAAGGTGAAATAGAAGCGGTGCCAGAAGCGACAGTGGTATCCGTAGGAAAATTTACCACTTGGGTATAGTCTTTTTCAAAAGGTTCTTCTTGTTTGTAATTGACTAAAATACAGCCGTAATCTTGCTTTGGAACGGAATAATATCCCAGAACGGAGGAATCGGTGGGAATTGGAGAACAATTTAACTCTGCGATCGAAAAAAGAAGAGTTCCTAACAATCCCAAAGCAACGACTGTTAATCTGTCCATCCTTATATTATATCAATGGCAACAAGACTACGTTATTAAGCGGAGAAGGGGATTCGAGAAATAGTACTTGACATCCAGATTCGGGTTTTGTTAGTATAAAAGTGTTAGTTGGATTTGTGGAATGAGTATGGGAAGAGTAGTTTTTGCTAAAGGAAAACAAGGGGAATTTATAAAAAAGATATTGAGAGTGAGCAAGGTTAATGTGGGGGATTTAGCGATGGTAGCTAATGTAAGTTCACGTACAATTAGGGACTGGAGGAGGGAGAAGTTTACGCTTTCAGACGAGGCTCTGAAATTATGGTCTAAGAGGTTTGTGATTCAAGTTCCAACGACGACAAAAACTGTTCCGGATTACTGGTATACAGCAAAAGGAGCCAGAAAAGGGGCACTGAGAAGAATGGAACTACATGGCCCGCTTGGAACATCTGAAGGCAGAAGTAAAGGTGGAAAAATGTCTCAATTAGTAAGGAAGCTTCACCCTGAGAAATACGCAAATTGTATTTTGAGAAAGGAGTTTGTGATACCCAAGTTATCGAAGGATTTGGCTGAAGCCGTCGGAATAATACTGGGGGATGGAGGAATATCTAATTACCAAGTGAAAGTTACTCTCAACAGTGATCTGGAGGGTGATTACGCAGAATATGTGTCGGGTTTATTTAATCGCGTGTTTGGGGAAACGCCTAGGAAGCATCAAGGCCATACCAATAAGAAGGACGTCAATATTTGTGTTTCTGGAGCCAATTTTGTAAAACTTCTAGAGTCAATTGGGTTGAGAAGAGGAAACAAAGTGAAACACCAAGTGAGGGTACCAGGGTGGATAGTGGATGATCAAAGATTGAGTGTGGCCTGTCTGAGGGGGCTTATGGACACAGACGGATGTGTATTTTTACACAATCACGTCACTCATGGAGTAAGATGCTTGAATATGGGAATGTGTTTTTCTAGCCATTCCGAACCATTGCTTGAGTTTGTTCACTCGACTTTGGCCCGTTGTCAATACACCCCAAAATTTAATAGAACCAATGTTTATTTGTACCGAGGAGGTGAAGTAAATAGTTATTTTGCTAAAATTGGATCTCATAACTCCCATCACCTCGCAAGGTGGAGAGAGTATTTGAAGTCATTGGCTCGCCCGCTACGCGGGCTCGCCAGCCGTTTTTCGGGGAAATTTCAAGCCGTTTTGAATTCAGTAAGGCCAAAAGCGGGCTTTTCTTTTCGGAATTGAAATAAAGAAATAATTTTGCTATCATGGTATTGTATTGTAATCAGTATAACACAAGTAATGATATCAAAGTATTGAAACTATGGCAACGATTGGCGAAAACATCAAAAAGGCACGAAATAAGCTTGGCTTAACCCAAGATGATTTAGTGAGAAAATCTGGCGTAAAACACACTACCCTTACCAAAATTGAGAGTGATGTGGTTATCAAGCCAAGCGTGCAGACAGTCGCCAAGATTGCCAAAGCATTAGGTGTTCCAATGGAAGATTTGGTAAAATAATTTACAAATAATACACTTATGAATACTCAAGATTTATACGAAAATAATATAAAACTGTTGAAATCTCTAAATGTGCAATTCAAGGAGTGCACATCCGAGCCAGTTTTGAGTTACGAGACTGCGGAAAAAGTAAGAAAAGAATTTGGTCTTACTGGCACTGAGAGTAAGAGTTTATTTCTGAAAGCTAAAGATGGAAAATATTATATGTTTGTTAGTGTAGAAGGAAAACGAGCAGATTTCGAAAAAATAAAAGATAAATTGGGCGTAAAGATTTCGGTGGCTTCTCAAGAAGAGTTAAAAAGCCAGACGGGTTGTGAACCTTATTGTGCTATTCCTTTTGGATATCCGAAGGAAATTACAATTTTGATTGACCCGGAAATCTATAATCAGCAAAAATTTATTTTTTCTCCAGGACCAACAGAAAAAACAATAGAAATCGCAGGCAAAGATGTTGAAATCATCTTTAGCGCACTACCTAACAACAAAATTCGCCTTTAGCCAGTTCCGTTCGGATATTTTCAAACAGACACCGCCATGGATATGGAGAAACTTCGGGTGGTGCTTGATAAAAAGAGCGTGAAAACAAAAGTTGTACAAATACTTATAATTGGATTTTGTCTGCTGGTCTTTTTTGATTACATTTTTTACATACTCTGCCGAGCAAAGATATGTTTACCCTGGCCGTTTTTATAGGAATTTACTCATATGCGCTGGCGATATTGGGGTGGTTAGGGAGGTTGGGGTGGGGGGAGATTTGGGGAGTGACAACAGTGATGTTGATGGTGGGTCTTTTCCACCTTAGAAAGTTTGCCGTAGGACAAATAGGTCATATAGGATTAATAGGACTAATAATTGCGCAGGCGGGGGTGAATTTGGTGGGGGCGATGGGGCCGGAGAGAGGGTTTGACGCACTGTGGTACCACTTGCCGATTCCTAAAATTTGGTTAGAAGCCCACAAAATATTTTTCATTGGGGGAAATTTGTACTACTCGGCGATGCCGAAACTTGTGGACATGTTGTATGTGTGGGGCGAGACACCGGCGAAGTTGATGCATCTGGTCTTTGGTCTTTTGTCTACAGCTGTCACTTATAAACTGGCCCGGAAATGGTTGGAACAGAAATGGGCTTTGCTTGCGGCTGTGATCTTTTACTCTAACTTGGTGGTGGGGTGGCAGTCGATCACGGCATATATTGATCTGGGAAGAACGTTTTTTGAAGTGTTGGCATTCTACTTATTGGTAAACAAGAAGATTTACAAATCGGCCATAGTAATTGGGCTGGCCATGGCCACGAAAATTTGGGCCATAGGCAGCTTAGGAATTTTGGGGGTGTTGGTGGCGTTGGGAATGGGCTGGAGAAAGAGCGTTAAATTTGTGATTTTGGCCTTAGTGGTGGCGGCTCCGTGGTACGTGTTTGCCTGGGCCAGTACTGGAAATCCAATATATCCAATAGGGTCGGTGCCTATTGATGTGGTGTGGGGAGGAATAAATATACTGAGATTAGCCGACCCCATAAACCCAATTTATGTCATGGTTTTACCGGTTATATGGATGGCGCGCAAAAAAATTCCGGTGACAATCATGGCTTATTGTCTACTTTCATTTGGTATGTGGTATATAACACCCAGAACTGGCGGAGGGAGATTTTTGCTGCCGTATTTGCCGGTGTGGAGTGTGGCGGTAGCCGTAGTTATCAAGAGACTAAGAGATGAAGAGATTAAGAAGTTTTTGGTGGCGACGGTGATAGCGTTGGCGGTGATTTCGATTGGATACCGGGCGGTGGCGAATTATGGTTTGATGGTCAGACCCAGATCGAGTGACTTGCCGGTGCAGTTGGATTTGGGGCGGAAGACGTAGATTTTTGAATCACCGTAGGGGTGAGTCAAGACCGTGACTGGCTCCATGAATTTAAGAAGACCGACGGCGTTTGCGTCGCGGGTGGCTAAATATAAAGGCCCGGGATAGGAGAGACAGGAATATTGCGACAGGTCTTCGGTAAACAATTGGGCGTCAAGATATGAGACGGTGATACGGGGATGGTCTCTGAAATACACCAACAATGCTGCTTCGGGGTTGCCGGAAAAAAGACCGATACCCAGTGTGAGCTGTTGGTCTTTGGCCAAATGGGAGAAATAGTCTATGGCCTGACGGACGTTGTAGCCCGAGAGTAAGAGTAATAGTAAGAGGACGACGGAGGGCGGCGGCGGCGAAGAGGAGAAGGGGAGGTAAAAATGGAGCCAGATAGCGGTGAATGAGGAACTTGCCGGTGAGTACTTGGATAAGGAGGGGGAGAAAAACCCAAACAATAAGCGGCCAATGGGTGCGGCGGAATTTAACCAGGCCGATGAGGGAAAAAATGAGAATGGGGGGAGTGAGAAACCAGAAAAGAATGTCCGCAACGGTGGCGAAATTAGCAAAAAGGACGGGGCTGGGAAAGTGCAGGTACTGGCCGGTAAGGGATGAGGTTTTTTGCCAGATAGGCTGGAGGAGCATGGGAAGAGTGACTAGAAGGGCCAGGAAAATAGAAAGTAGAAAGTAGAGGATCGAGCGGCCGAAGTTCTTGGACTTGAGAACCGAAAGGGCGTATATGAGGAGAAAGGGGGCGAAGAAGAGGAGGGCGGTGGGTTTGATGAGCAGTCCTAGGCCCAAGAGAAGGCCAGAAACCACTGGTTGGTCAACGAAATAAATGAGCCAGACAAAAACTGCGGCCAGAGCAGATTCCATGAGAGCCTGGCGGTCGTATAAGTGAAATAATGGAGATAGGAGATAGAAGATAGGAGCCAGTACGGCGACGGAAGGAGAAAAGAGCTTTTTACCTAAAAAGTAGAGACCGAGGAGAGTGAGGGCTCCAGTGAGAACGGAGACGAGGCGGCCGGCCAGAAGAGGATCGGAGACAACCGATTCGGATAAACCAAAAAGCCACATGACTAGTGGTGGCTTGGCGTCGTAGAGTGAGTACCAGAGATGGCCGGGGGCGTGAATGGCGCGCCAACCCCAATCCAGATAATTGGTCTCGTCGGTAAAAATAGGGAGAAGAGTTAGATTCGGGAGGCGGATGAGAAAATAGGCGATGAGAAGAAGCGGAACCCGGAGAAATATATAAAGCAGAGGCAGTGGCAGGCAGCTTAGCTGCCCAGCCGGGTTCGTTGACGAAGATGGTAGTCCCGCGGTATACCCCCTGGAGCTGGGGGCGGGCAAAATGAGAGGTAACATAAATGCCATCTGGGGGAAGAGTAGCGGCGAATTTGGCCTCTTCGAGGTAGGGGATGGGACCGCGAAGTAATGAAAGAGCAGGAACGCTTGTGAGCAAGAGATAGGCGATAGTAATAGAAATTAGAAATTTGTGATTAGAAATTAGGAGAGCGGTTAGATAAGCTAGGCCGAAGCTGGCAATGAGGGCGTGGCGGCCAAAGAACAGCGAGTCCCACCATTGGTTAGTAATGAGGGTTGGGCCAAGCCACAAGAGAATTAGTGTGGCCGTTCGGTGCTGCGGCTGCGAGTGCTCGGCGGCCTTCCCCTCGGCGCCACTCGGGGTGGCACCCCCTGCGCGCTCGATCCACAACACCTGCACGGCCGCTATTAGTGAGAGAATCACTATTAGGTTAGTATTGTTGCGCAAAGTGGGAATGAGAATATTGCGGAGGGTGGGGAGGAGGGAAAATTGGACATGCTCGCCGAGTTTGGGAATAAAGGAGACTGTGCCTACGAGGATAGAGATTAGAGAGTAGAGAATAGAGGAACGACGGGAGGGGGCGATGTAGATGAGCCAGGGAAGCCAGAGGAGAACGCCGGGGTGGGTGGTGGTGGATAGAAAGTAGAAAATAGAAAATAGGAGATACCGGCGACGGACGAGAAAATACGAAAACAATAAATGCCCGTTAACCCCAGAAGTATTTGAAAAGGAATGACTAAAGACGGTGACAGGTGGTAAATGGGCCAGAGAAGGAGAATGTAGCCGGCGTGGAGAGGCAGGTGACCGGTGGTGAGGGCATGCCAGAGATTAGGATCGGCCAGGCGAGTCAGATATTCGGGCGAGTCGAAGAAGACAGGTCCGGCATTGGCGAATATAATACGGGATATGATGAAAGCGATAGCCAGCATTGCGGCTACTATACTACTGATTGTTTTGGGAGTGGGAGGGACTTGCGGGTGGGCGGCGGCTGATTTTGGGAAGCGATTTATGATTTACGATTCACGATTTATGAATACCAAGCTTGTAAAATGGTGTTTTGGGGGATTACCGCTGGTAAACGAGATAGACAAGATTTTGGGGGATAAGACGTATATAGTTCTCTTGCAGAACAACACGGAGCTAAGGGCGAGCGGGGGATTTATGGGTTCCTTCGTCAAGCTCAAAACTCAAAACTCAAAGCTCAAAACTATGGAAGTGGAAGATATATATCAACCGGATGGGCAGGTGGTGGGATATGTAGAACCGCCGGCACCGATTAAAAAAGCTTTTCCGTTTGGGAGCTGGAAATTACGAGACGCGAACTGGGATGTA
>Ga0075705_118_pt1 | contig 12390 bp, 14 predicted proteins | sample RifGroA2_FD_67736 | JGI IMG/M metagenome (GOLD analysis project Ga0075705, IMG submission 67736) | Microgenomates (Amesbacteria) bacterium GW2011_GWA2_47_11b | reverse complement strand
AAAATGCCGTTTAAGTGATCTGTTTCATGCTGGATAACGTGTGCAGAGAAACCTGAATAGGTTTTCTGCACAGCCCTCAGCGCACAGCCCTCAGTGCTCAAGATCGGGGTTTGATATTTGATGGTGATTGATGAAGACCGTTCGAGAGGTGCGTAGTGGTGGGGAATGGAGAGGCAGCCTTCGTAAACTCCGTCTTTGGAATTAGGTTTTATTTTGCGTTGGGAGTATTTAATTATTTCTGGATTGATGAAAGTAGTAACTGGTCCTGACTTGGTAGGGCGGATCATGAAGATTCGTAGGGACAGGCCAATCTGGGGAGCAGCCAGGCCAACCCCCTGGGGGTTTTCGGCTTCCCGTAGGGTATTTTCCATATCTTTGAGTATACCCAGTACTCTAGCGTCAAGGGTGTCAACTGGCTTGGTGGGTTGGCGCAAAACGGCATTGGGAACGGTGACAATTTGACTCATCCCCTTGATTTTAACAAATTGGGCATGGTTAAATGAACTTATGTCTGGTGATGATAAGTCGGAAATGGTTCCCGGATCGGCTGCTTCTAATGCGGTTATGGGTGTTGCCAGACAAACAATAGATAGTGAAGGAAGGCCGATGGCGGTGGTTGGTGTGGAAGGGGGCGTACTTTCCGTATTTGTTGGTAGGGTGAATGAGGCTGGACGATTAGTTACTAAAGTGATTCATGTGGCCCAATCTGTTGCGGCTGGTATGTTTGGGATTGCGAGAGAAGAGGATAAGAGGCCTAAGGGTTGAGCTTTTGTAGAATGGCTTTGGCATCGGCAAAGTCGGGTTTGAGGGAGAGGGAGTGTTCGTAGGCTTGGCGGGCCAGGTCGGTTTGGCCGAGGGATTCGTAGATGAGGCCTAGGTTGTAAGGCAGGCGGGGGTCGGTGGGAGAAATTTTTGCCGCCTGCGTTAAAACTTCGGCGGCGGAAGGCAGATCGGAGAGGAGAATGTACACGCGGGCGGCGGACTTGTAGTAATTGGGGTGATGGGGTGAAAGGGAGATGGCGCGTTGAGCGGCGGTGGCGGCTATGTTTTTAGTGTCGACGGCGGTGGATAGGTAGGCTGCGTCTACGGCGTATTCGGAGAGAATAGCCGGCTCGGAGGGATTGAGCTTAACGGCCGATTGCAGAGACTGGAAACTGGAAATTAGATACTGGGAATCTTGGGTTTTTTGGAAAAACTGATAGTTTTTTTGACCGGCGGCATAGTAGACGTCGGCTAGCCAGTAGCGGCCAGTAGCCCACAGCGCCCAGCCCGCAACGCTCAAGACAAGAAAAATGCCTATTTTTTGGCTATTCGTCATGAAGAGTTGTGGCGATGGCCGGGAAGAGGAAGAGAAATAACTGCATAATGACTACGGAAAAGCCCCAGAAATTTGTTACGCTGATTGTTAGCCAACCAGCCAGTAACGCAAACTCTAAATTCGAAGCACTAAATCCTAAATAATTTTTAATTTTTGAATTTTCAAATTTGAATTTGTTTAGGATTTCGGATTTAGAAATTAGAATTTTAAGCATGGTTCCAAGTAGCAGTAAATATGCCCCCAGACCCAGGATTCCAGTAGTAGCCAGGTAGTTGAGGAACTCGTTGTGGGCTTTGTTGTACAGAAGCTCCCATTCAGATGTCTGATTGTGCTCGATGGGGCGGTATTGATAATAACTTTGAGCAAATGTTTCTGGGCCGGTGCCAAGGAGAAAATTCTTGGGGTTGGCTTGCCAAATGCGCAGAACCCCTGTCCAAACGATTTTGCGGATACTGCCTGATTCGGTTCCGCCAACTTCCAAAGCTGGCCCCACGACTTTTTGGGTAGTGGTAGTTTTAAAGACAAGATCGCGGATGGGGTTGGGCACAAGCAGAGTCAGAATTAAGAATGAAGAATTAAGAATTAAGAAGAGCTTAAAATTTTTCCGGAGTTGAGGAAGCCAAAAAACAGCGGAAGAAATGCCAAATGCCAGAAGGCCGGAGCGGGATTTGGTAAACAACAAGGCGGCAAAAAGGAGCAGGGATACTCCTTTAAGGACTAACCTTTTTGAGGCTAGAGGGATGAAGATCAAAGCGACGAGGTAGGTGGCGAGCCAGTTGGGTTGACCGAGAGTGGCAAAGACGCGGTTTTGCACGTCCTGGACCCAGCAGGATACATTAAAGGAGCCAGTAGTTAGAAGACAGGAGACAGAGAAGCCGAAATGTTCGAGAGTGCCGTAGACGGCGACGGCGATGGCGGCGTATAGCGTATAGCGTATAGCGTTCAGGGCGGATTTGGAGTCCATATTGCTGACGAAGGCCCAATATAATAAGGAATAGGAGATAAGGGATAGCAGGCCGCCGTTCCAGCGGGAGTAGTATCCGAGCCAGGAAACGCGAGGATCTATAGAAAATACTAAACTCAAAACACTAAATCCCAAAAAGACCAGTAGGGGGATGTCTAGAAGAGTGCGTTTAAAAATAATCCTTTTTTCGAGAATGCAGCGGATGGCCCAGGCGCCGACGATGAGAGTGGTTAAAATATAAGTGACGATGATTTTGGGAAGTTCAAACAGTTCGGAGGTATTGGGAAGCCAGATGAGGGGGACGAGGATGAATAATAGATAATAGAAAATAGAAATTAGACGCTTCATGATTTATCCCAGGTACTCGATGTGCCCCAAATGTTTAGATTTGCGGAAATAGTCGTGGTCGCAGGTATATAAAATACTTTTGGTTGTCAGAGCTATGTAGTGATATGTAGTATCATATACCGTGGCTGAATTTTGGATAGCCAAATCCATTATTTTTTGATAGGCAGGATTGCTAAGCTGAAACTCTTCAAACTTGTCACACAATTCTAATGTTTGTTCTAGTAGTTCTTCTGCGTCTTGGGGACTTTTTACTGAAAATCTGATACCGTTAGTTAATTCCGACTTAAAAAAGGGGGCGGTAAAGACTCTAAATTTATGAGTTTCTATTTCTTTAAGTTTATTAACTGGTTTGGGTCTTTGGTATAAAATAGAGCTTAGAATTACTGAAGCATCGATGGTTATTTGAGTACTCACGCCAAACCTTGTCTGTATACCTTTTTAAATTCGGAGAAGTTTTTATAATTGTTGAATCCAGATTTTTTCTCAATCTTTTTAGCCAATTTTAGAAGGGGAGTGACTTGGCCGGAAAGGGTTTTAATTTTAAGCAAATTTTTTTCGGTAGATATAGATACAAATTTGCTGATTTGGCCGGCGGGAACGGCGGCTAAAAGTTGGGTATATAAATAATCGGGCATACTGATGGTAATGCGTTGGGTATTCATACTCATAGTATGAACTATGTTAATACTTATTTTGGTGTTTGTCAAGAGTCCAACTTAGAGACGCTGGGGCCAGGACATGAGAAGAGTTTAGCAGAAAAGTTATCCCAAAGAGCACGGGATCGAACGGGAAAAAGCGGGGCAGCGCGATTGCTGCTACTTATTCCCGAGCTTTCCAGGTGGTCCCGATGTTCTGGGACCACCTGTTTGGCCAAAACGCTTCCTATGGCGCTACAAGAATGCCCTGGCCGACGATGAGGAGGTCGAAGCTGTTGATGCGCTTGTGTAGCGCATCGTTGAAGACGACTTCCTCTCCTGGCTGGGCTGACAGGACGAAGACATCATACAACAGCCCGGATTGGAGCTTTCGCCCGTCGAAGATGTCCATGACTTCTGACGTTTGGAAGCTCCATTTCAGGGTCCAATTGTAGTTGGTTCTGGAATTCAAAAGGACCCATGTCTCGTTTCCCCGTTTGGTAACGAGAAAAATCCAGGTATTCGCTGGTACGAGGAGCTCGGAGTTAATCTTGATGTTGTAGCCCTCTGCGTTTGGGGACACAGTTACCTGGATGGGGGCATATCTACTAGATGTCTGCGTGGGTGTGGACTTGGGCCAGGCGGTGCCGGCTATTGTCGTCGGCGTCGTTGGCAACGCTTCCACGCTCATCGAGCGGGTGCAGGCGCTCAGGGTGAGCGCGGCGGTGGCCAAGACGACAAACATTGCGATCAGGAATGGGCGGGGGCGAATGCCCCCATTTCCTAACCCCTTCTTCTTGATCTTGCGCTCATTCGTGTCCATGTGACATTCTCCTTGGTGTTAATTGCCGTTGACTGCTCGCAAATGCTTCCTCTTGAGGCGTTCTTCCTTTTTCTTTCGCTTTCTTTCCTGCCTCCTTCTCTTTAGCTCTTCCCATTTCTTTCGGACGCTTCTGACAAATCCTTTTCCCATTGCGGTTCTCCTTTTTTTCTAGAGAAACGATTGGACGACGAACCCGGTGAAGATTCCCCATATGGTGACGTTGACGAGGTGCCAGAAGGCACCGCCGTTGTAGTCGGTTTGCCGGAGGGAAATCGCTCCAATGAGATATATCAAGGTGGCGATTGCGGCCTTGATCCAGAGGATGCTCGTGTTGGCATAGACGGCAATTCCTATGCCGAACATGAAGGCGACTAAAGCTAAGGCTTTGTCGCCGAGCGTGTAGATCCAGAATGTTGAGCCGGGAAGAAACCTTCCCAGCTGTTTAGGATGCCACATTCCCCAGATGGTGACTGTTAGTTCCAGCCACCATAAGAGATACAGTGACCTCCTACGTGTGTACTTCGGCATGCTACTCTCCTTTGCCCGACTAACGGGCGTGTCCAAGATCGATCGCGGATACAATTTTTCAAGTGTCAGATCAGAATCCCGGAATTTTTTGTCGGACCTGAAATGACAAAGCAATTTCTAAACCTCCATTTGAATCGAACGTTTGTTCTAAAAAACTGGTGATTACTACGTGAACGAAACGTTGATGGTGATGTTTTGTTTGGGGGTGAAATTAGCCGCGGGGAAGAGCTTGGGCTAGAGAGGAAAATTTGGAGGAGGTGATTTTTTCTTTTCGCGTTTTGGTTTGTTGTTTTTCTCCTTTTGGATTTTTTGTTATTTTATAGTTGTTTTTGGGGGCGCGAGAAGAGAAGAATCAAAATATCCATAGATGCATCCTATGGGACATTTTGATTCTTCCCTAAACACGCTGAAAGGGTAAAAAACAACGTGTGCTCTTTGGGATGTTAAAGGGCAAGGTATCTGATACGCGAAAAGGCCGCATTTGGCCTTTTGTATCGTGAGTTGGATACTAGCAAATTCGGAGTAAAAAGTCAAGTATTATAGGTTATTTGTGAGAATGTCGGCGGCGGGATTCGGAGATGACTTTGCCCCGGTTTTGGTTGGTAGATTTGAGGGGTGGCAGAGTATGGGCGGAAAAGGGCCGGGAAAGTTTTCCGTCGATAGTCATTTTGAGGGCGATTTGGTGCTGGTCGAGGTTGACTAAGCTAGCCTCGTCGAAGACCGGTGAAAACTCGCGTGAAACGAGGCGAGCGTCTTCGGCGCCGACGTTAAAGCAGGCTATGGTGCCGACGTTGCCAAAAATTGCTTTTTGGATGGTTTCGGGTACTTGGGCGATATACTGATTAGCCAAGACCAGTCCGAGATGGAATTTCCTAGCCTCGGAGAGGATTTTGATAAACGACTCCGTGGCGAAGTTTTGGAACTCGTCTACGTAGAGGAAGAAATCGGAACGACTGGCCGCAGGAGTGTCGATGCGGTTGAGGGCGGCTAATTCAAATTTGGTAATGAGCATGGCACCCAAAAGTGTGGCGTTGTCCTCGCCGAGTTTACCCTGGGAAAGATTGGCGAGAAAAATTTGGCCGGAGTTCATGACTTGGGTCAGATTAATAGTGGAATGGGGACTGGAAATGATATTTTGGATGAGAGGTGAGTTTACAAATTGGCCGACTTTGTTGAGAATGGGATAGGTATATTGGAGGCGAGTTTCGTCGTCTAGAGAATCGAATTCCTTTTTCCAAAATGTCAGTAGTGATTTGTTGGAAATTTGAGGATAAATTTTCTGTCTAAACTCCAAGTCAGAAAGAATCTTGATTACATCAGGGAGAGTGGAGTTGGGAACTTGGGTTAGAGTGAGTAAAGCGTTTCGTAGGATGTATTGCATGCGGGGTCCCCAAAACTTGCCATAGAGTTTGTGGAAAATGGAGATAATGCCGGAGACCACGAGCTCTGACTGTTCGGAATTAGCGGTTTCCAGAATATTTAAGGAAATGGGGTGTTCGCGGTCGGAGGGGTTGAAATAAATCGTGTCATTAATGCGCGAGGAGGGAATGTAATTAAGAAGGTTATCCACGCTGTCTCCATGGGGATCAATGAAAGCCACGCCGCGGCCTTTTTTGAAATCGTCAACGGCCATATTTTCTAACAAGGTGGATTTGCCGGTACCGGATTTGCCCAGGACGTACATGTGCCTTAGGCGGTCGGCGTTGAGAATGCCAAAAGAGGTAGGTGTGTTTTTATAGGCGGTTTTGGCAAAGAAAGTGGTGTTGGCTTTGTCGGAGACGGGGAGGTCCTCTGGGGCTTCAGAGATAGCAACTGAGCTGGCCCAGGCGATGTTGGGTAGCTGGATTTGGGTGCCGGGGAGATGCCAGAGTGAGGCCAGCTCAAAAGTATTGAGTGTGGAGGGGAGGAAACATGGATGACGCTGGCGGATGGATCTAAGCAGACGACTTTTTTGCCAGGGAAAAAGCTTAGCGGGGATCAGGGAATTACCATCCGGTCGATTAAGAGTGGAGATGGCGCTGGTGAGGTCTTTGATGAGAGCGGGATTGGAGGAGGCCAAGCGGATGGAAACGTTAGCCAATGGGTGAGACATTTTGTCTTTGATGATGGCTTTTTCTTCCGGGGGTAGTTCGCGGACCGGTTTGCCGTCTGGTGTAAGTTCAAATTCTTGGGCTAAATACCAGGAGGCGGATTTAGTCACTTTAGATGACGGGGGAGAAATAATAAATTGAACCAAGACTTTGTCGTTAGAATCACTTTTGGCTAAAACCCCAAGAATGGGGACCAGGGGATCGATTTGTTTGTAATCGGCATAATCTCGGATGGGGAAATAGGCGGGAGCGGATTGGCGAATGATAAGCGCATGGGTAATAGGCCAGCCGGAAAGATAGTCGGGAATTGGGGTGATGGAAATATTTGGGTAGCTAGCTGACAATTGTGATTGCACAAATGATACGAGCTCGGAAGGGAGAGCGACGCAGAAATTGATTTGAGAGTCGATGGTGGTAATTTCTAAGGAAACATAAAGAGGTTTCTTGCCAAAGAGTTTTTGCAAGGAGGAGGGTGAGAGGGTGGACCTGGTGAGCGAAGCCAGAAGTTGAGCGGTGTGCTCGGGCGAACTTTCTGACTCCCGGGGAACTTTTAGGCTAAGGACAGACAGGGCCATGAAATCCAGTTTACACTATTTTGTTCTGGGGTATGGGTCTCCGCCGGATTTTATGCTCTGGTTCTCACAAGGTTTGCCGTGGAACCTCTCTAATAATGCAGAGAGGAATTCAACTGGTCCTTTGGTCGTGTTAAGAATAACAGTTTCCGTTGGCGGTTTATGGCTTGAGACTACCCTACCGCTCCCTCCCGGGTAGTCGTGTGTGACGACGGTAAGTTTTCCCTGCTTTGCGACTTTGGGTTTTCCTCCTTGGACTGTTTTGTAGTCGGCTTCAGTTGCCTGCTTAGTTTCCATTGCTTAATTTTACCAGAGTTTGGGGGATGGGTTGGGATTCAACTTGTTCTCTGGCTTTTTGGAGCGGGGTTCTGTGTTTCAGATCACTATCAAGAGGTACTTCTAGTTTCGGGTCTTCTTTGACCAGACAGTCTATTAGTTCGGCAACAGTGAACCCGTGCGGGATAGGGAGGCCAACTCTATGGTGGGCGAAAGCCCACCTAGCTATTTCTAATCTGCGTTCTCTGTCTCTGCTCAACTTGAAGTAATTATATAGCATTTGGCAACCGGTATTTACTATAGGTTGAAATTGGGAAGTGGCTTGGTAGTTATTTTCCGTCGCCGTTTTTGGGGGGCCTGGGTGGTTGAGGTGGAGGTAGAGGTCTTAATTTTGTGTTTTTTGGGGTAGGTGGTCTTCGGTCGCTGTTTTTGATTTCTTGTCCAACTGGACAGTGGATCTCTTTTCTGTTACTCATAGTTTATTTGTTTACCAGTTTGGGGTGGACAAAAGCAAGGGTGAAGTTTATATTTTGATTATGGTGGAGTTGGGGAGGTTACTGCCGGATGAAGTTTTTCAGAAATTGCAGGCGATGGCTGATATAATAGATATGCGTAAGGCAAGGAAGAGAAAAAGAGAGGAGGAGCGTAGAATACAGAAGTTTGCGAGTGAACTTAGGGAGATAAAAAAGCAAGTAGATCGAAAGAAGGGAAAAAAGCGATAAGGTTTGTGGTATATTCCGATTGATATGTTGGACTATCTATTTGGTCTCCTTTCGTATGATGTGGGGATTGATTTGGGGACGGCGAACACGCTGGTGCATGTGAAGGGTAAGGGGATTGTGATCCGGGAGCCGTCGGTGGTGGCTATGCACAAAAAGACCAAGCGGGTATTGGCCATTGGCGAAGAAGCCAAAAAAATGCTGGGGAGAAATCCGGCCACTATCGAAGTCATCCGGCCGCTGAAAGACGGAGTGATTGCGGATTTTGACGCCACGGAGGCCATGTTGAAGCATTACATTTTGCAAGTGCATGAGTCGGGCAGAATTATTCCCAGAATTCCTAAACCCCGGGTGGTGGTGGGGATTCCCTCCGGAGTGACGGAGGTGGAGCGGCGGGCGGTGCAGGAGGCGGCACTGGCTGCGGGAGCCCGGCAATGCTGGCTGATAGAGGAGCCGATGGCGGCGGCCATTGGGGCAGGCTTGCCCATTACCGATCCCGGAGGACTATTAATAGTAGATATTGGAGGAGGAACGAGCGAGATTGCAGGGGAGCGGACGGCGGAAGAGATAAAGATAACGTTGGGCAACGCCCATGCCGGGGGCGGCGAAAAAGTGATGGTTATCCGGGGACGGGATCTGGAGAGCGGGTTGCCTAAAAGCATTAAGATTACGGCGGCCGAAGTGCGGGAAGCCCTGATGCCGGTGTTGCGCGAGATTACCTCGGCGGTGGGAGATCTGATCGAGGAGACGCCGCCGGAGTTGGTATCGGATGTATTAGAACGGGGCATTGTGATGTGTGGAGGCGGGTCATTAATTTTGGGAATAGATAAATTAATGAGTGAGGAAACGCGCATGCCGGTGTATATTACCGACGATCCCATGACGGCTGTCGTGCGCGGATGCGGCAAAGTATTGGAAGACATGAAACTTCTGAATAAAGTCCGGGTGGTAGGTGGGTTAAAATGAAAATATGAAGAAATATCGCTTTGGCGCGAGCTTTGGGGATTTTGTGGTGACTGAAATGAAAGAGTATAAGAGTAGAAGAGTGGAAGGGCAGGAGAGTGCGAGAGATTACAGGCGGGGGTGGGTGGTGTGGCTGGCGATACTGGCGGCTATGGGGGCGCTGGTGGTACGGTTAGGGGCACTGCAATTGTTTGAGGGTGGGGAATATCGGATATTGGCGGATGAGAACCGGATCAAAAAAATTAGACTGGCTGCCGAACGGGGGAAAATTCTGGATAGGAACGAACAAGATGTGAGAACTTTGGGGGAAGCGGCGGCGCATGTGGTGGGATATGTGGCCGAAGTGAACGAAGAAGAGGTGGGATTGCTGCGAGATGCCGGACAGAAATATGAGTTGGGCAGCCAGATTGGTAGGACGGGCATAGAACAACAATATGAGGACAAGCTGCGCGGCCGGGATGGAGGGCGGTTGGTGGAGGTAAACCCCAATCAGGAAGTAGTGCGCGAGTTGGGCCACCAGGAGCCGCAGGCGGGCAGCGATGTGACATTGACGCTGGAAGCTGGATTACAGCAGACAGCGTTTGCAGCGCTGGGAAGAAAGAGAGGAGCGGTGATTGTTAGTAATCCTAAAACTGGAGAAATATTGGCTCTGGTTAGCTCGCCGGCTTTTAATCCTCACCAGGTGACGGCAAGTTCAGAGTTTTTCAATAGGGCAATTGGCGGCATTTATCCTCCGGGGTCGACGTTTAAAATAGTAACGACAGTGGCGGCATTGGAGTCCGGAAAGGCCGACGGGAATTTTACATATGAAGATACCGGGGTCATTAATATCGGGAAGTTTGCGTACACCAACTGGTATTTCACTCAATATGGCCGGACGGAGGGGGTCGTGGGGTGGGAGAAAGCCCTGGCTCGGTCGGTAGACACCTTCTTTTATAAGGTGGGGGAGTTGACAGGGGCGGAAACGATAGCGGAGTGGGCGGAAAAATTTGGGATGGGAGTAAAGACGGGCATTGATTTACCAGGTGAGGTTTCAGGACTTGTTCCGGATAATGATTGGAAAGAAAAAACTTTTGGGCAAGTTTGGTATCCGGGGGATACTTTACATATGGCAATTGGTCAGGGGTTTTTGTTAACAACCCCTCTTCAAGTTATGGGCTTTACTTCTTTTGTTGCATCAAACGGGATTTTGTATGAACCTCAACTGGTTAATAAAATAATTGCAGGAGATATTACTTTATCGGAATTTAAACCCCAAATTTTAATTTCCAATTTAGTGAACTCTAAAAATCTGGATGCTATAAAAAAAGGCTTAGAACAAGTAACAAAAGATGGGGGGACTGCCTGGCCGTTTTTCACTTTTCCGATACCAACAGCTGGAAAAACAGGAACTGCAGAATATGGTGATCCTAAAAATAGAACCCATGCCTGGTATACCTCTTATGCTCCGGTCAATAATCCAAAAATTGTTATGACTGTTCTATTAGAGGGAGCAGGTGAGGGATCAAGCGTTGCAGCCCCTGTTGTAAAGGAAGCCTACAGATGGTATTTTTCTCCGGACAAAAATAATTTAATAAAAGATATTTATCAAATTGCAACTCCTTCGGCCAAACAGTTTGGAGAGTGATGACTCTGGACTCTTGACTCTTGAGACTGTTATTATTAACCTATGCCCAAGCATTTACTGTTTGCGATAGTCCTGGCAGTTATACTCATTTCCTCATATTCTATTTATATTATTAATGCCGGAAGTTTTGAACCCGGACGAAAACTTGAACTTGATACTGCAGTAAATCAAGCCAAATATTTATATAGTCAAAGAAAGGAAAAGGGTAAAGATTTTTCCAAGGGTCCCTGTTTGTCAAATGCCTTAATGGATGGTTGGGTTTTGGATATAGTTCATAATCCAAGACAATCTGTTGATAATTTGATAGAAAATCAGTGCTCACCTTTGGCAAAACATATTGTTGAACTGGACACAAACGGAAATTTAGTCAGGGCAAAATGAAGAAATACTTATTACTGCCTTTAAATATTGTCAATTTTTGGTATCAGGAGAGTACCCAAAGTTTTATCAGAACCTGGAGAAATATAATTCTACTTTTGGAGGAAGACTTGGCAATAGGCTTAATGTGGAAACTTCTTTTTGTTCCTCTTTTTCATGACTCATCAATAGTTGGCCGTATTTTAAGTTTTATCTTTAGGGTCGTAAGAATACTTGTCGGTTTATTTGCTTTTACTTTAGCCTCGGTTTTTATGTTTGTTTTAGCAATTTACTGGCTTCTTTTACCGCTGATTGTATTACTTGGCATTGGGGGAATATATACAAAAGCCGCTTTGGTTTTGGGGATAGGATTATTTTTTGTGCACACCCTTTTACACCCACATAGAAAAGTTTGGCAAGTTCGGCAGAGCCGAATTTGGGAAGCGTCTTTAATCAAAAAGAAAGATCTTAGTTTTCAGAATTTAATTGCAAGCTTCGAAGTATGCGACTTACTTTCTTATTTGGAAATTAAACAAGAACAATTACCAAAAATTTCAATTGGGAAAGGACAAGAGGATGATCTTATTCAGATAGCTTATAATTTAGCTAAAGCTTCAGGCTCTCCTTATATCAATGCAGGACATTTTTTTGTAGCTTTGATACAAAGTATACCAAATATTGACAAAGATCTTTTAAGGCTTAATGTCCATATGACTGATTTCCGGAAGTGTCAGGAATATTTAGATAAAAAAAGACAAACATGGAGAATGGTTTGTATCTGGGATGATGATTTCTCGATCCGACATTTAAAGGGAATAAACAGAGGATGGCTTGGTGCACCAACCCCCGTATTGGATACGATTGCGCAGGATATAACAAAAACTGCTGCAAAAAAGGGATTTGGAGATTTTCTTGGAAGAGAAGATGTTTACAAGGAAGTTGTTTCTATTCTTTCAGAGCAGAAAAACAGAAGCGTTATCTTAGCGGGTCCTCCGGGTGCCGGTAAGACTGCTTTATTGCGCTTTCTGGCAAAACAAATAGTGACAGGTGATGCGCCCGAATCTTTGGCTACAAAAAGAGTGATGCTTTTAGATTTATCCCGGTTATTGCCCGGAATGCAAACTCAGGGAGATTTGGCAAATAGAATTAAAACTATTTTTGAAGAAATTG
>Ga0075705_115_pt1 | contig 18302 bp, 25 predicted proteins | sample RifGroA2_FD_67736 | JGI IMG/M metagenome (GOLD analysis project Ga0075705, IMG submission 67736) | Microgenomates (Amesbacteria) bacterium GW2011_GWA2_47_11b | reverse complement strand
CGACCGTTTTACAGGACTTAAGAATCGAAGAGGAGCAGGAGAAACTCGAAGGGAGGATAAGGTGATTCCGGATTTTGGTATTTTGATTTGGCCAGTTGCCAAAGGCTTTATTTTAGTTGCCTTTTTCCTTTACATCATTTTTTCCTTTGTTGTTGTCAGGCAGGTACAACTCATGACCCTGACCCTGGAAGTGGGATTTGAGACGCAACTCAAAATTCTTTCGTATTTACATCTCGCATTTGCTATACTGGTGTTTCTTGCTGCCTTGATAGTTTTGTAAAATGGCTTTTAGTGTATCGAGCGCCAAGCTTACAGGCAGTCCCGGCACTTCCGGCTGGGTTCAGGTTCATGAATTTGCCCCGACCGAACCCGAAAAACTAGCCTCACGAGGACGCCTTTTTGCCGTGGTCGCCACCGGCCGGCACGAGGAAGGGGTTGACGCCGTCGCCGCCGGACGGGAACTTCTCAGCCGTCTCCATGAAGAATATTTCGGCAGCGGGGGGGGCTCGGCTTTCGCCATCTTGGAAGCGGCGGTCAAAAAAGTCAGTCAGGAATTTCGTTCAACCTGGGGAGAAGTCGAGATCGCCGCGGTTTCTTTGGTCGAAGGCGTTGTCTATTCGGTTGTCGGCGGCGGCGCCCAGGTGGCCATCTTTAGAAACGGAATCTTGGCCAAGATATTGGAGAGTACGAGGGAAGAAGTGATTTCGGCCTCGGGCTATCCCAAAGAAGGAGACGTTTTGATTTTGGGTACCAAGTTTTTCTTTGAGGTATTTTCTTCGGGAGTGATTAAGGCGGCGATTGAAGGTAAGGAGCCGGCAAGCGCGGTTGAATCCTTGGCCCCGACCGTTCACTCAAGAGACGATACCGGCAGTTTGGGAGCGGCGATATTGTCTTTTAAGGAGGCAGAAGGGGTAATAGCAGAAGTTGCCCCGCCTCCCGCACCTGGTGAGAAAGTGGCTAGAATTTCATCCTCTTTTGCAAAGGCAGCCTCTTTTGTTCAGGGGTATATGGCCAGGTTCTTCCCGGAAAGAAAAATTTACGTAAAAGGGATGGGAGAAGAAGAGGAAGAAGTGCCGCAAAAGAGAAAACTTTTGTCTTCGGTTGGGATCATTCTTCTTGTTCTCCTTGTTGTCAGCATTGGTTTTGGGATTAGGGCGAAAGCAGTCAAAGAAGGCAGAGCCCGCTACGAGTCCCGCCTCACCCAGGCCCGGCATGAATTTGACGAGGCGCTCACACTTGTCTCCCTAAATCCGGACAGGGCAAGAGAGCTTTTTGTCAATAGCCGGGCTCTGGTCGAGACGTTAAAAGCCGAAGGGGTTAAAGACAGGGGGTTAGAAGAGCTGATTGTCAAACTTGACGAAAACCAAGGGGCGGTTCTCGGCGAATACCAAGCCGAACCCCAGCTTTTTGTCGACCTTTCTATTTTAAGCGACAACTTAAGAGGGGACGGCCTGGCGGCATCAAGCGAAATGGTTTTTGTTTTGGATAAAGGGGGCAGGAAAGTGGTAGGAATTAGGTTTGGAACCAAGAAAAGCGAAATAGTCGCCGGACCCGACCAAATTTCGGCTGCCAAGGACTTGGCGGTTTACGAGGATAGGGCCTTTGTTTTAGAGGCAGACGGGATTTATGAAGTGGGGAAGACAAAAACCAAGGTGGTCGACAATAAGTGGCAGGCAGAAGTGCTAATTTATGCCTATGCCGCCAATCTTTATGTGGTCGATAAAGAAGCGGGTGTTATCTGGCGCTACCCGGGGAGTGGCAGTACTTTTGGGGCGGGGACAAATTGGCTTGCGCCCGGGGTCAGCCCGGACCTTTCTTTGGTCAAGGCCACAACTATTGACGGAGCCATCTGGTTTCTTTCGGCTTCAGGAAGAATTTCTAAATTTTCCCAAGGGAATTCGATTAACTTGACGATAGCGGGAGTCTTTCCCCAGCTTGCCAACCCCGATTCGATTTACACAAATGAGGAACTGGATTTTGTCTACATTCTTGAGAGGGACAAGAAAAGAGTGGTTGTTTTGGAAAAAGACGGAAAGTATAAAGCCCAATATATAGCCGATAAACTGGGGGAGGCAACGGATTTGGCGGTCTCCGAAGCCGACGGGAAGATAATAATCTTGACGGGAGACAAACTTTTTTCTATCGAGACAAAACACTTGTAAATTTGGTGGAGGCGGAGGGAATTGTGTGCACAACTCACAGCCTTACTCGGCACTATCAATGACCGAAGACGAAACGAGCGAAGCGAGTGGAGGCGGAGGGAATTGAACCCTCGTCCGAAAAATCTACCAAAAGACTTCTACAAGCTTAGTTGGTTTTTTGTATTTTCTCCTAATCTTACCTACCAACAGGACGACTAAGAGTAAGGCTTATTGTCTTTCGCAAAAAATCCAAAGCCATGGACTTTTGCGGCATCCCGACTGGTTTATGCCCTTAAGGCGCGGTCAGGAGTCGCTTCCTTAAAGACAATGGCCTAAAACGTTTAGAGTAACAGTGTTACCCCTTAAGCGTAGGCCATAGCGTAACCTTGTGGTTTGACGCTTGTTTTTGATTCCTTTTGACAAGTAGAAATCAAACTTGGCTTGCAGTCTTTTAATGAGCTTTTCCGTCGAAACCTTTTCGCCCCCGTTAAACTTAGACTGAATTCTTAAACTCTTTAGCGAGCTCGCGCTCGATATCTTTACGCTTAATCGTTTCTTTCTTTTCAAACTTGCGCTTGGGTTTGCCCAAAGCAAGCTCGAGTTTGATTAAACGTCCCTTAGTATACACCCTAGTAGGCACGAGAGTCAATTTTCTCTGCTTCATTTTTGTGGCTATTGAGACAATCTCGTCCTTATGGAGAAGAAGTTTTCTTGTCTTTTTGGCGTCATATTTTGTAGATCCAGAAATCGGAACGTTTGCATTAATAAGATAAACTTCAGCATTCATTATTCGGGCGAGAGCGCCGCTTAGATCCACATGGCCGGTTCTTATGGCCTTGGCTTCTCCGCCCGATAAGGAAATACCAGCCTCATATCTATCTCCTTCGAAGCTATAATCAAATCTGGCCCGCCTCTTAGCAATGTTCATGCCATAATTATACAAGACATGAGCCTTTTAGACCTTATTTTCCCCAAAAAATGCTTTGGCTGCGGCCAAGAAGGAAGCTATATTTGTCCTCTTTGCCAAGAGAAACTTAAAATTGCCAGTCCGATTTGCCCTGTCTGCACCAGACCTTCCGGCCAAGGATTTACCCACCCAAGATGTAGTTACGAGCTTTCTCCGGACGGCTTGACCTCAATTTGGGAATATGAAGGAGGAATAAGAAGAGCCATTCTATCCCTTAAATATAAATTTGCCTACGAGGTTTCTCAAAAAATTGCCGAGCTCGTTGTCGAAAAATTAAAGAAGAAAAAAGTCTTTCTTCCGGTTAGACCCGTTCTAATTCCCGTCCCCCTACACCGCCAAAGGCAAAACGAGCTAAAAAGAAAAGAAAGAGTCGAAAATGTCAAAGGGACTTTCCTAATCAATAAGAAATACCGGCCGCTTAGACCCAGACCCCTTCTTCTCTTTGATGATGTTTGGACGACGGGCTCAACGATAAGAGAAGCAGCTAAAACACTGAAAAAAGCCGGAGCAAGAGAAGTTTGGGGGCTTACGATTACCAAAGGACACTAGTAATTTTTCAAGAATTCTTTTTCGGTTTTACCGTATAAATAATCCTCTTTGTTATTCAAATTTTCCTTCCTTTGGCTATAAAAGCTACTAAATTCAATTTTTTCTTTACTGGAGAACTTCGATAAGACTAGGGGTTGATATAAACTCGCGCTAGATAAATTAATAAGAGAGTTCAAATTGACGGAAGCCTGATTTAAAAGTGCAGCTTGTTCGTCCTGAAATCTTCTTGCAATCCTAGCTGTTACTTCTTCCAACTCTCTTTGGGATAGAGAGTCTGAGCCAATTGTTAATTCATTTACACCTCCAAATTGGGGTAGAAAAGTGTTGACGTTTCCTTCCCTCTGCCATTTTTCGACCAGCTTCCTAGCTTCAAAAAAGCCTGTTCTAAAACCCACCTCTCTTGATAATGTTGGTGGTGAAAAAGGTAGTTCTAGCAAACGACTGGCTTCCTGTTGATCGACATTTAAATCGCGGGGAAGAAGATAAATAAGAACATCCAGCGTGCTTGTTTGCCTCGCTCGCTGTACTCTCCCACTCATATAAAATCGGTAAACAGGATGACGTTTTAATTCCTCAAATTGCTCTTCGGTTATTACCCTACCCTCGATTTTTAACGAAGCAAGCTCAGGCGAGGAAGACAGAGCAGAAAGAAATATTCCAAGATTATCTGTATGCATAGCCAATCTCACGTTTCTTATGGGATAACCTTTTTCATCTTTTACTTCGATTCCTGGTAGCGCCATCAAAGCGACTCTGTGAGGTTGTTCGACTGAGGGTAAAAGCTCAGTTCTTCTTGTATCTAGCAATACATCTACCATTATGGGGCTTATTATAATTCAACCATCCGCTTAAGTCTAGAAAATTCTTTCTGCGGTGGGTACAGGATTCGAACCTGTGTAGGGCTTTCGCCCTCGGGTTTTCGAAACCCGCGCATTTGGCCGCTCTGCCAACCCACCTTGGTGCGTCCGGTGAGAATCGAACTCACAGCCTCCAGGTCCGCAACCTGGCGCTCTATCCGTTGAGCTACGAACGCTAATTATTCGGCAGTTTCTTGGCGAACCAGTTGGCCGCTTTATCGAGGTATGATGGAGGCGCTTCCTCTTCAACGATATAGGCAGAGAGAGTTTTTCTGATTTCTTCTTTGTCTTTCGAATTAATCACCAATTCCATCCTACCTGGTAAGCCCAATGTTTCTACGACCAGTAGTTCGCTATCAAACCTTCGGCTAAACCAAAAACGATTCATGAGCGCCCAGTCGGTTCTTTTGTCGACAACCTTGATTCCCTTATTGGTAATCTTGTATTCGATATTTTCGGGTTCGACCGTACTTAAAACGTAAAAAAGAAAAACCAGAGAAACGATTAAGATGACGGGCATAAATCCCTCGATAAGAAAAAGCACCAAGCCGACAATTCCCGCAATGGCAATAATCGTGATGTAAAATTCCCTGTCGCGTCTCTTAAAGGGTCTGGCCGGAGCAGTCCAAGTTACCAAATCCTTTTCGGGCTCCCTTCTGACAACCACCGGTCTGGGCTCTTCTTCTTTTGATTCCTCAGGCATTAGACGTATTATACCTCAATACGAGGATTCGTTCCAAGCTGGGAATCTGATATAATACGCATGTCAGAGAAGAGGTAGGGTCGCATAGTTCGGTCCATTGCGGGAGGTTGCTAACCTCCTGAGCCCTTATTAAGGCTCACGCGGGTTCGAATCCCGCCCCTACCGCCCAGGGTGAGGTGCGAGAGCGGTTTAATCGGTCGGTCCTGAAAACCGAAGTAGGGATTTTTCCTTACCGTGGGTTCGAATCCCACCCTCACCGCAAGCAAACTATAATTTCAAAGCTATGATGGAAAGAATTGCATCTGCTTTAACATTGCAACACAGAGTGCCTGAATATCAGAGACGCGCAGGGCTTTTAAGACGACAGGCGATCATGGCATCAATCACTGAAGGTGTTTTAATTGATGAAAGCAAAGGTGTTGTCTTAATTGAGCACTCTCAAACAAGTATTGTCCCTGTAGGAAACAGGGAGTTAGAGTTTGCTATTGGCAATGATGGCATTTGCTTTGCAAGAATTAAAGAAGGTAAGTATTATAAACTAGACACCAGCCTCTCCGAAGACCTTCTAAAAGAAAGCAGAGAATACGATAGATTGTCCAAAAACACTCTTAGAAGAATTGTTAATGAACCACTCGAAAGAATATTCGGCAGGCGCCTATTTACTATTCAGGAAGGTCTTGGAGGTCTATCTGCCGTTTTTACGGCACTTGCAATCCGATTGGAACAAATGACTGATAAAGTCAGTAAATTGCCAGAAGTTGGATCTTAACTTGCAAAACATTGTTGTTAGTAATAGGTTCCAACATAGTCAACCAGGCACCGCCAATGAATAAGAATAATCAGATAACGGTTTCCGGGGCGATCGTTTTTAAAGAATATCGCCGCAAAAAACTCTTCATGGTGGTTAAACAAAGCGAAGAGGGAAAGTGGGAGATTCCCAAAGTGACGGTTAGGCGCGGAGAAAGCTCCGTCAGAGCTTCCTTAAGGATGATTGGGGAGATGGCCGGGATGAACGCCAGAGTCCTTGAAGAGGCGGGTCGGACCACGGCCGTGGTAACCATGAACGGGAAATCCATTCCCCAGAAAAGTTATTATTATCTTCTTATCCATAAAGCCGGTGGTGAGATTCTAGGGTTTCAGGATTTTGTCTGGCTGGAATATGGTAAAGCCTTAAAAAAGCTTGAGCTTAAAAGAGAAAAAGATATGCTAAGAAGTGCCAAAGACGTTCTTAAAAAATGGGAGAAGGAAGGAAGGAAAAGGTAATCAGAGAATTCTCAGCCGGCGGAGTCGTCTTCAGAAGAAAAAACGGCCGAGTCTTATGGTTAGTAACTAAGGCGGCCGTACTGCCTAAATCATTCGTTCCCCTCCATCCCCCAAATACATGGAGGCTTCCAAAAGGCTGGCTTGACGATGCTGGCGAAGGTATTCCCGGACCCCTTGCGAGTGGAGACAAAAAGGCGAAGGAAGAAGATCTTCAAAAGACAGCTTTAAAAGAGGTAAAAGAAGAAGGCGGGGTTGAGGCTAGAATTGTCAATAAAGTCGGTACAATAAAGTTTTTCTTCAATTCAACAAGGGGAAAGGTTTTGAAATTTGTAACCTTTTATCTTATGGAGTGGGTGAGCGATTTGCCAGAAGGATTTCATTTCGAGACCTTAGAAGTAGCTTCGCTCCCATTCGATGAGGCTTATAAAAAATTAACTTATCCAACAGAGAAACAAGTTCTCAAGAAAGCAAAAGAGATTTTAGACAGAGGTTTACAGCAAAATTTGATATAATTGTAGGCTCGAGGTGGGGTGTCCGAGCGGTTTAAGGAGCATGATTGGAAATCATGTGGGCGTAAGCCCTCGCAGGTTCGAATCCTGTCCCCACCGCTCGCAGACTCGCGTTGGGTCAGGGTTCGATAATGCCGAGTGAGGAAATAGACTTTGCATGACGAATCCTGTCCCCACCGCCAGTCCTCTTGACAAAGACAATTTGTACATTTAATATGTACATGTATGGATACAAATATTGAGACATTTTCTATGACGGATCTAAGGCATAAGACCTCTAAAGTCCTCAAGAAGGCAAAAGAGGAAGGATACGTCTTTCTTGTCAGACACTCCAAAACCGAGGCAGCCATGATTGACATTGCCCTTTTGAAGGCTCTTCAGGAAGCATACGAGGATTATTTGGATATTCTTGAGTTTGATAAAACAGTAGGCCTCAAAAGGATTCCTCTTGAGAAACACAAAAAGAAGTATGGAGTTTGAGTTCGATGCAAATCTATCTCTCCACGAAGGCTGATAAGCAGCTTGGAAAACTCCCGAAAGCGATGCATCAGCTTCTCATAGAAAGGATTGAAGGCCTTGCAAATGACCCCTTTCTCCGGGGGGCAAAAAAGTTGGCAGGTAGAGAAAGCTGGAGGCTAAGAGTGGGTGATTATCGGATTTTGTATATTCTAGAGAAAAAAAGTAGAACGGTTGTTGTCCTTAGTGTGGCCCACAGAAAAGAAGCCTATAAGTGATCTGCTATAATGCCCCCAAGGACAGGAAAATGGCTGATCAAGTCGACGAAGTAAAACAAAACCCGAGTTGCAGATATATAAATGTTTTGGATGCCAAGCTGGCGGCGACGCGTTTACTTTTTTAGAGCAATACGAAGGCATGGATTTTGGCGAGGCTTTACGGTTTTTGGCCGATAGGACCGGAGTTAAACTGACTTCTTTTAAGCCCGGGGAGGCCGGAGAAAAAGAGAGGCTATATCAGATTAATGCTTGGGTAAACCGGTTCTATAGCTATATTTTACTGAATCACCCGGTGGCCAAGCCCGCTTTGTCCTACCTAACCAAAGAAAGAGGCCTGACCCTCGAGACAATTAATACCTTTTTACTCGGATTTGCACCCGACGCCACCGACGCCCTAAAGCGCTTCCTGGTTGATAAAAAGAGGGTTCACCCTGAAGACCTGGAAAGATTGGGATTAGGGTTTTTCAAAAACGGCAGATTTTTGGACAAGTTGGCGGGAAGAATAATTTTTCCCCTTTTTGACCACCGGGGCAACGTCGCCGGTTTTGCCGGAAGGACCATGCCGGGGGCAAGAGCCGATACGGCCAAATACATCAATTCCCCGGAGACGCCGGTTTACCATAAGTCCAATCTTCTTTTTGGTCTTAACCTTTCAAAACCCGAGATTAAAAAGGAGGGTACTGCGGTCGTGGTCGAAGGGGAATTGGATATGATTTCTTCCTGGCAGGCGGGAGTAAAAAACGTCGTGGCCATCAAAGGGACGGCCCTGACCGATGAACAAGTCCGGCTTCTTTTCCGCTTTACCAAGGATGTCACCCTGGCGCTCGATGCCGACCTGGCCGGGGACACTGCCGCTAGACGCGGCATCGTCATTGCCCAGCAGTCCGGAATGGACCTGAAAGTTGCCAGATTCGGCAAATACAAAGACCCGGATGAAGCCGCCAGGGCCAACCCTCTGGAGTTTAAAAAAGCACTTTCCAGCGCCGTCGGCGTTTGGGACTATTTGGTGGATTTAATCTTCTCGAGATACGATGCAAAATCCGGTGAAGGCAAGGCCGCCATCAGCCGGGAAATTGTTCCCGTTTTAACCTCAATTCCGGACAAAATTGTCCAAGCTCACTATGTCGAAGTGGTGGCGGGGAAGCTTGGGGTCCCGGCCGAGGCGGTCAGTGAGCAAGTTGAAGAAACTGCTCAAAAAACCGAAAAAGAAAGACAGAGTATTGAAGTTATCTCCCCCCAAAAGATTGAAAAAGGCAGACGCCAGCTTTTGGAAGAAAGGCTCCTGACTTTGGCTTTCCAGAGCGACCCCAAGATTCTGCTTGAGGAGGAGGTGGCCGGTCTAATTATTACCCCTCTGACCAAAAGAATTCTTGAAGAATACCAGAAGTTTGCCAGAGCCAACCTGAAATTCAGCCCCTCCGAGTTTGCCGAGGGTCTTCCCAAAGAACTTTTGGAAGGATTTGCGGAAATGGCCTTAAGGGACCTGGAAGAGCTGACCGAGGAGGTCAAGGCATTAGTAAGGGAGCTTGCTCTGGTTAAAAGGGAGCTTAAAATACTGGAACTTAGAAGAAAAATTGAAGTGACCGGAGCCAAGATCAGGAAGTTCGAAGAAGAGGGAGAAAAATCTAAGCTTAAAAAAGCCCAGGAGAAGTTCGGCGAGCTAACCAATGCTTTATCCGAGCTTGAAGAAGAGGCCCAAGGGGGTATAATTCTACAAGAGGTCTAGTAACTATCATGCTTCGAAAGCCGGTTACCGAACTAATTAAAAAGGCTAGAGACCAGGGTTTTTTGACCCAGGAGGAGATATTGGAGATCTTCCCCGATGCTGAAAAGAGGGTCATGGAGCTCGATGATTTATACGATAGACTTCTTTCCGAAAATATCGACGTTTTCGAGTCGGTCACCCCCGAGGAAATCGAAACCGACGAAAAAGCCCAAGAGAAGCTAGATAGGGAAATTGAGATTCTTTCCAAACTTGAGGGAGCGGAAAGCACCGACCCAGTCAGGCAATACCTAAGAGAAATCGGCAGAGTGCCGCTTCTTGATGCCGAGGCGGAGGTCGAACTTGCCAAAAGATACGAAAAAGCCGACAAAAGAGCCAAAGATAAACTAACGGAGAGTAACCTTAGACTGGTTGTTTCCATTGCTAAAAAATATATCGGCCGGGGCCTCTCCCTCCTTGACCTTATTCAGGAAGGAAATCAGGGACTAATTCGGGCCGTTGAGAAATACGATTGGCGAAAGGGATATAAGTTCTCAACCTACGCAACCTGGTGGATAAGGCAGGCCATCACCAGAGCCATTGCCGACCAGGCCAGAACCATAAGAATTCCGGTCCACATGGTCGAGACAATCAACAAGCTTTATCGAACTTCAAGAAGGCTGATGCAGGAGCTGGGTCGAGAACCCACGCCCGAAGAAATCGGCGAAGAGCTTGAGATCGATGCGGATAGGGTCAGGGAAATATTCAAAATTGCCCAGGAGGTAACCTCTTTGGAAGCTCCGGTCGGAGAGGACGGAGAAAGCATGCTCGGAGACTTTATTCCCGACGAAGGCCAACCTTCACCCGTCGACCAAGCTTCAAAACAGCTTCTAAAGAACCATTTGGACGAGGTTTTGGCCACCCTCTCGGACAGGGAAGCAAGAGTTTTGAAATTAAGGTTCGGACTGGAGGGCAATAAACAAATGACCCTGGAAGAAGTAGGAAAAGTCTTTGGCGTCACCCGAGAAAGAATCAGACAAATTGAGGCCAAAGCCTTAAGGAAGTTAAAACATCCATCAAGAAGAAAAAAGCTTCAAGATTATTTGGACTAATTTTTTAGGAGCCTTTTTGTCTATCCAACCACGTTTGTAAGTCCTTTTGGGTGGTTGAGGCGATTTTCTGGTAATAGTCTCTGTCTCTATCTTTTTCAGGGCTTATTGGGGGCAAAATTCCAATTTCATAGCCACGGTTTGGATTGAAGTACTTTGCGACTGGTAAAACTGATACGCCGAGGTTTGAGGCGATTACAAAGGCGCCTGCATGAAATTCTTCAAGATCATAGGGTCCTCCTTGGTTCCTTTTTCCCGAAGTTCCTCCTTCGGGAAAGATAACCAAAACTGTATTCGGATGTTTGTCAAATAGCGATTTTGTTTGTTTTTCCAAATCTTTTAATCCACCACCTGATTTACTAACAATTATTGTTACAAGTCTGCAAGCTTTTTCTACTGAATGGAGTGGCTCAAGCAGAGCAATGTGGGCAGCCGAAACCTCTGCTCTTAGCTGTTCAGCTATGGGCCTGTAAGGGGCATAATACATTGAAAAAGGATGTATTTGGTCGGTCAGTAAATCTAAATTCAGCTCAGTGGGTTTTATTGTGCAAAGTTTATAGTCACCCAAATGGTTGGTAGCGATCATTAATGGAGTTTTAACACCAGTTAGGTTTTCTTTTCCAGAAACAATCGTTGAATTACTTTCCTGAGCGAGTCTTTCCAAAAGTTGTTGGTTTAGTAAGTGCAGTGGTTCGGGATCCTCGAGATGTTGAATGGCCGATCTAAAAAAATCTATTTGGAGTTGCCGCATTTTTTTAAAAAGTTCTCTTGACCACTCAGTTCTCAATAATTCTGATTGGATTAAATCTGTTATTCTTACTTCATCTTTATCGGCGGAGTGAGGCAAACGAGCGATGATGTTATCGATCTTACCCATTTCTGTCATTTTAATCTTATGCAGGTATGTTAACACATTTTATATGTAATCGAAGCTTTTTTGGGTATGATTGAGCCTAGTCAACAAAGGGTGGATAGCTGGCGTGTTTGGCTCTTTCTTGGTATAATCGTAGGCGTTTGTTTATATTCCGGCGTGGCGAAACGGTATCGCGGCTCCCTGTTAAGGAGATGGTTACAGGTTCGAATCCTGTCGCCGGAGCCAGTTGGCACTTAATATACCCAGTTTAGCCTCATTATTCGTATCCAGTAGCATGTAGAAGTCTTGTTGTCGAATCTCTCTTGGCAACATCAATATACAGCAATCCAATCCCAGCCTCCCTAGCCTGAAGTTCTTTTAAGTTGGTGTTTGAATCCCAAGTTGTAACGGCTATAGCATTTGGATTTAATTCTCTATATCGAAGGATGTATGCGTCTCGACTTGCTGGGTCGGAATAAAAAGGAGCATCATCAAATCCAAAAGCAAAGTCCACAGATTGTAACTGTGACAAAAACTCAAGTCTGTCCACCAGATTGTTAAAGGGTCTTCCATCCCCTTTATTTGATCGAACACACAAATCGTTTTCAATACCTACAAAAAGCAAATCACAAGCTAGTTTAGCCCTCCTTAAATATTCTAAATGACCAACGTGGACAATATCGAAAACACCCTGAGCAAGAACAACTTTTAAACCTCTCTCTCTGTTCTCCCTAATCCTTGCAACAGCTTCATGATAGGTTACTATTTTGTCCTCAAATCCGCCCAGCTCAGGTTTCACAAAATGTTCTGTTGTCATAATCTTGGACGTATTCTGACACACTTTATGTGTTTTTCAAATTTAAAGCGATGTAAAAGCAAGGCTTGGCTTCACTTTCTCTATTTCTTCTCTGATTTGAGCTACCAGCCTAAAGTCAGAGAAAGCATTAAAAATACGGGATAATTCTTGGGTTATATTAGTGTTACGATTCTCGAGCTCAATTTTCTTAATCTGACCCATTAAACAAGTCTGCATTCGATTATTCTTCTCCACATTGCTTCTTGGCTAACGAAGTACTTCATTGCCATAAAATTTGGATCATGTGATTCTGTGTAGTCTTTTTTTACCATCTCCAGAGGCATTAAAAGTTCTGCGGCAAAACTAAATGCTTCAGTCTCGTATGAACTATTGTTTCCTGGCTCATAGTCATAATTTTCGGGAGCAGTGTGGCCTAAAACAAAATGTCCGATTTCGTGAGCAACACTGAATCTTTGCCGGTGTTGGTGCTGGGTTACGTTATACCCAATGAAAGAAGTACCGTCTTCGATGACCTGTATTCCGGAAACCTTTTTGCCCAAATTCCAAGCCTTTACCTGAATATCATTATCTTTTTGAAGATAGGCTAAAACGTCTCTTAATAATATCGGAGGTTTTGTAATGTTTGCTCGTTTGAGAAGAATACGCGCTTGTTTTCTGGCAAATCCTATTCTTGGCTCAGCCTGTTCGCTTAGCATTTTTGTTAGTTTTTACAAATTCTATAAAGTTAAGGATTTGTTTCTCGTCCTCATCTGAAAGGGTTTTGTCTGCCCTCAAAGCATATTTTATATCCGGTTTTTGTTCCTCGTGCCCGAGAAGATGTTTTGGAGTCACCCGCAAAACTTTGGCAATTTTATCTAAGTCGTCAATTGCAACTCTTCTGTCTCCTGACTCGATTAGAGATATTGCCGTTGAGGATTCGTACCCCACAGCCTCCGCAAGCGCCCGCTGTGACAGCCTGGCTTTTTTTCTGGCATCACGGATTTTGGCGCCGATCCTTTTATAAAGCTTAACTTGTTTCATATAGATATGATACCCTTATCGGAAAGATTTGACAAGGGGTTTTCTTTTTGATAAACTACCCTTATCGCTTGGATATTTTCCAGGCCGAAGGTTAAGAAATGTCTAAAAATAACTACTGGGTATCACCAAGTGAAGAAGGCTGGAAAGCCAAAAGAGAAGGTGCCGAACGTGCGGCAGGCGTTTTTGATTCTCAGAAAGAGGCTGAGAATTTCGCCCGCAATATCCTTCAAAGCCGCGGCGGAGAATTAATTACTCAAAATCGACAAGGGGAGATACGAAGCAAGGATACAATTAACAGCTTTGATCAATGTCCTCCCAGGGACAGGGAAAATTAGAATCCATGGAGAATAAACAGAAACACCTTGAGTTTATTCAGGGAGCCATAAACAGAATGGCGAGTAACTTATTTTTCTTGCGAGGCTGGGCGATAACTTTAATTACCGCCATTTTTGCCTTGTCACTAAAAGATACCAATAGAAGTCTTATCTTTGTGGCTTACTTGCCGGTTGCTGTTTTTTGGATTTTGGATGGTTATTTCTTATCGCAGGAACGATTGTTTAGGTTGTTATATGACTACGTTAGGAAGTTAAATGAGAATAAGATTGATTTTTCAATGGATACGAGCAAGTTTACGAAAGACAAGGGCAATAGCTGGATAAGTGCAATGTTTTCGAGCACACTTTTGTTTTTCTATTTACCATTGATTGGAGTGATACTTTTGATTACATATCTAGTTAAATAGTTTATGGAAACGAAAAGACAAGTATTTTATAGTTTTCATTACAAACCAGATTGCTGGCGAGCAGCTATGGTTCGCAACATAGGCTCAATAGAGGGGAACAAACCGGCTCCCGATAATGATTGGGAGACAATTACAAGCGGAGGCGAGGGTGCGATTGAGGGATGGATTAAAGAACAAATGAAATATCGGTCATGTACGGTAGTTCTTGTGGGGAAAGATACCGCAAACAGAAAATGGATAAACTATGAAATAGTGGAATCGTGGAATTCAGGTATGGGAGTGGTGGGCATACATATCTATGGCCTGAAGGATAATGATGGGTATATTACAACTAAAGGGGATAACCCGTTTGATTACATTGATTATGGTGACGATGGAGCAAAACTGTCTTCAATCGTAAAGTGTTATACGCCAGGGGGTAATAATAGTAAAGAGAGGTATGAGTGGATATCAAAATATTTATCTGCAGCAGTCGGAGAAGCAATAAAGATAAGGGGGAATAACTAGGCCGGTCTTCAATCTTTACAAATTAAATTACTAAAGTGCTAGACAGCCACAACCTTGGTCAACATTTTGATTTGTTTTAATCTTTCTCTCGCCATTTCAGCCCATACAGGGTTTTGGAAAGCCTTGAAAACATGAGACAAAGCAGTGGTCAGTGCGAAACTAGGAACACGGAGCAAGTTGTATTAGGGTCAGGATTTTTCCATCAGTTTTGCTAACGAATTTGAAATGGGTTTGGGAAGTACCTTATCTGAAATGACTAAAAGTAATTCTTGATTAGTGATATTTTCCAAAAGCTCACTTAAATTACCGCTTCCCAATATTATTTTTAGTGCTTCGGACCAATCCTCTTTGCTTGGTTTATTGGGGGCCAATCTTAGTTTGATTTGGTCCAAAATGCTTAATTGTTCATTTGACGGTGCTGCCACGAACCCACCAAATAAAGAGCCTCCATTTTTTTTGAACAATACAAAACCAACACCTCGTAGGCTTACACCTAGCTCCCAAGCTTTTTGAATATGTTCAAATTCGTGGTCTCTTACTATTGTTGGTTTTGCCGCTAGATCTTCAATGTGATGTTCCTTAGAGAATCTTTCTGCTTCCTCAACAACGACGGGGAAGAGATGCAAATCCTTCTGCGGAATAAAAATAACAGATTCTGGATGTTGTCGCATATATTGACCTAGCTCCATATTTTTGGATATTTTATATTCAGGTATGCTTTGAAAAGCATCTTGAAAATGTGAGGTAACTTTCTCGCGAAATATTCGCATGTCCTCAGGCACATTTAGGTTTTCTGTCTGAAAACGTGAGGTATCCACCACAAACGGCAAATCTTTACCTTCCATGGCTTTGATTATAACATTGGTTTTTGATATTAAATTCTAATATGTCCCCATAACGGGAAACGGCCGGGGGTTAAGTGTTTGATTTCCTCCCACCTAACCTTGATTAACTCCACCTGGATTGTATCCTCAAAAGCCTTAACAATCCTGTTTGTAACCTGTATTATAATTTCATGACTAGGGGGCACTTCGGCAGACTCAGTGCTATAATCTTCCCAGCGAGCAATATTGATATGTCAGAACAGCAATTTCCCGAACCGACAGTCGGTGCACTAATTTTAAATCCTCAAGGGGAAATTTTCCTGATGAAGTCTCACAAATGGAGACACAAGTATGTTATCCCTGGCGGTCATATTGAGGTGGGGGAAAAAATGCAGGACGCACTAAAAAGAGAAATAAAAGAAGAGACGGGTTTAGACATATATGATATCAGGCCTGTCCACTTTCAGGAATTCATTTTTGACAAGGCATTTTGGAAGAAAAGACATTTTATCTTTTTTGATTTCGCCTGTAGGACAAATTCTCCAAAAGTGAAATTAGATTCAGAAGGCCAAGAGTATGTCTGGGTGCCCATCAAGAAGGCCCTAAAACTTCAAGTCGAGCCTTACACGAGGCAAACAATTAAGGAATACTTAAAGCAAATAGGTTCTGAGGTTATCCATTAGACGGAGCCTAAAATTAGAATTGTCCTGAAAGAAAAATCCCCAAAAGTGTTCCCAAAAAATCTAAAAATAAATCGTTAATCGTGTCTTGTCTTTTGGGTTTAAATTTGCTCTTTTTCAGTACGTGCTTCCACATTGAGTATTCGTAGACTTCCCACAAGATTCCGGCCAGAAGTGTTAAGGATATCGTTGAGAATGGGTTTTTAGAAAGGGCAAAGAAAATTATGCCGAGAAAAACTCCGGCGACAAAATGAAATGGCGCATAGAACTTGTCGTTCCGAATCCCGAATATAAAAGTGGCCACCTGGGCAATTAAGTAGAGAGAAATAAGCCCCAAAAGACTTAAGGCGGGTAGATTCATATTTTTACTTTAGCATGTTACAATCCCTCCATGACAGAAAGACCGACGGTCGGATCTTTTGAGTATTTCATCAGTCTCGGGTTTTTTACCCCGGAGGAGGCGGAGTCTTTGGCGAGAAGTTGGTCCTATAGAGCTCCGACAGACCCGGCCGAGCGAGCAAAACACATGAGAGCCGGAGTTGAGTGGGAAAGACAGATGAGACTATTAAATTCTGACCTTCATGACGGGAGAATTACCCAGGAAGAATATCAAAGAAAGGCCCAAGAGCTTGGGGGAGAAGCGGGTTAACACCTCACGTCCGCCCCGCAGTGCTGGCAGGGTACTGAACTGCCGAGGAGCAAGGCTATATTAAAGTTTTTTCTCGCAGATTTTGCAGATTTTACAGGGGCCTACTGGAATATTACTTGTTCCACAAACCAGACAACTTCCGGTATGATATTCCCAAGTGGTTTCTCGAGTATTACCAAAAACATCTTTGGTGAATCCAGAATTGTCAGAACCTAAAAGCTCTGAATTAAAAACTCCCGGACAACCGGCTTTATCCAGTTCCCACCCTAATCTTTGCATATTTCTTTCTACATATGCGCCGATTAAGACGAAGTCTCTCGGAGTTTTTGCCTCTGTAAATAAATAAGCGGCCGATTTAACAGTTAGTTCAGCGTCCTTTTCTGACCTTGCTTTCATTTCCCATGGCTTACCTTCAAAAATTGCTTGCCATGCATTGCTATCCAAGGGGGCAATGTTTTCTAAAAATTTCCATATGTTTTCATTGTTGGGAATAAAAATAGGTATTGGGTTGAGTCGTAAGAAATCGGGTTTATTTGGTATTTTTGCATCAGAAAATTCCGAAACTCTCAATACAAAATCTAAAAGTTCTTCTGGATTTAATTTTGTCGGTATTCCGTAAAACTCTATATCATCTCGCTTCCTTACGCCGATGTTTACTCGGCCTTCAATATATGGAGAGATGCCTTCGGAAGGACTAGCGCAGATAACAACAGAATCTTCATGGTCAACTAGATAATTATAAAAATTAATCATACCCATACCCTCGACAATATCTAGGGTACTTTCCCATTTAAGTTCCTCCGTAACTTCCTTGCCAGATTTAGGGTCGATAACGTGTCCGTTTTTAATTTTGAATTTTCTAGGATTTATTCTTTCTTCTAGACTTAATTTACCAGCTTCCAAAACCAATCCTGCTATGTCTTCGACTAGAACTTGTTTTCTAACATCTGGGAGAAGGGGAGTATATAAGGAAATATCTAAGACTTTTTCTTGTTCGCAAACTGCCATATTTCTTCTAGCTCGGAATACTTCGAGATTGCTAGTTTTCCGGCTATCGACTAGATGGTGAGCGTAGTCGAACCACGGTTGCGGCACAGCCCCCGAATCTCACGGGGTTCCTTGAACACAATCTCGATAACCAATTATGCTTTTTCCCGCCTTTAAGTCAATAAGGATTTCTGTGTTAGAATGAAACGGAGTGGGAAGAAGTACCATCCACGAAAAAGCAGCGTTTTTAAGAGACTTTGTCTTTGCGGCTGACGACGGAATAATCACTACTTTTGCGGTTGTGGCCGGGGCTTTTGGCGCGGGACTGGCCCCGAGCGTCGTCTTGACTCTGGGTTTTGCCAACCTCTTGGCAGACGGCTTTTCCATGGCCACCGGCATTTATCTGGGAGCCAAGTCCGAGGTTGAATACGAAAAATCTAAAAATGACCCCCATTGGGAATCTGATTCTCCGGTTAAGCAAGGACTGATTACTTTTGTTTCTTTTGATATCGCGGGAGTGCTACCCCTTCTCCCTTTCCTTTTTGGAATTAAGGGCAGCTTTAGCGCCTCTGCCGCCATGGTAGGGATTTCTCTTTTTAGCCTGGGGGTAGCCAAAGGAATCTACACAAAAAAAAGTCCCGTCAAAAGCGGACTGGAAACGTTTTTGATAGGAGGGATAGCCGCAGTTT
>Ga0075705_108_pt1 | contig 36684 bp, 39 predicted proteins | sample RifGroA2_FD_67736 | JGI IMG/M metagenome (GOLD analysis project Ga0075705, IMG submission 67736) | Microgenomates (Amesbacteria) bacterium GW2011_GWA2_47_11b | reverse complement strand
TTAGAATCGGCCGAAGGCGAAGATACCAAACGTTACATGTGCCATTACAATTTTCCGCCTTTTTCTACAGGTGAAACCGGGCGCATGGGTTCTCCTGGCCGCCGGGAAATCGGCCATGGGGCTCTAGCCGAAAGGGCCCTAGCCCCCGTTATTCCTGCTGAAACCGATTTTCCTTACGCCATTAGAGTCGTCTCTGAAATTATGAGCTCCAATGGGTCCACCTCTATGGCCAGCACCTGCGGCTCCACTCTGTCTCTCATGGACGCCGGAGTTCCTATCATGGCTCCTGTGGCCGGCATTTCTATCGGTCTAGTTGACGACCAGCTCCTGACGGATATTAACGGAGGTGAAGATCATTACGGCGATATGGATTTCAAAGTCGCTGGTACTGAAAAAGGCATCACCGCCATACAATTGGACGTTAAAATTCCGGGTTTAACCCTGGAAACCTGTGAGGAAGCTTTCAAGCGCGCCCGCATTGCTCGTATGCAGATTTTGTCCACCATACTCAAAGCCATCCCTGAGCCTCGAAAGCAGTTATCTCAATATGCCCCTAAGATTCACGTAGTCACCATTCCCGTGGACAAAATCGGTGAGCTCATTGGTCCAGGTGGCAAAGTTATCAAAAAACTCATGGCGGATTTCAGTGTTACTATCGATGTCAACGACAATGGCTCGGTGTTTGTATCCGGCACCGATCAAGACGGCGTAAATGGCGCCATCGGCTGGATTGGCTCTTTAGGCCAAGAAGCCAAACCCGGAGAAATCTACGAAGGTACCGTGGCCCGTATTCAGCCTTTTGGCGCCTTCGTAAACATTCTTCCTGGAAAAGATGGTTTGGTCCACGTTTCCCAAATGGCCCAGGGCTTTGTGGCCGACCCCAACACCATCGTCCATGAAGGAGACAAAGTTCGTGTCTGGGTCATCGAAATTGACGCCCAAAACCGTATCAGTCTCTCCATGCTTTTTGATGCGGCTGGCCAACCCTTAGTCAAAGCCCGCGAACCCCGTGAAGCCCGACCCATGAATCGCGGTCCCTTCCGTGCTCCCCAACGCCGTGACACCCGTCGCCGGTTTTAATACGTACATCTTGACATACTCTAATACATAAGATATCATGTAAACATGAACATTCTTCCTACCTTAGTTTCAGCCTCCGATTTACAACGGGACTCCGCCCGGATTTTGAACTTGGCCAAGTCGGGAAATCAGCCCGTAGTTGTCATTCGTAATAACAAGCCGGAGGTAGCGATGCTGAATGTTAAAAAACTGCAAAAGATTCTAGACAGAATCCAGGAACTAGAGGACGAAAGCCTATTAAGTGGAATTAGGAAAACCGAAGCAGATTTTAAGGCTGGTAAACTTAAATCCACCACAGATTTTTCCGAATTTTTAGATGATTAAGAAGTTTTACTACTCTTCTCAATTTGAGAAAAATTTTAGTAAACTCGAAAAGAATCTCCGCACAGAGGCAATAGAAGAGCTAAATAGTTTTGCCGAAAATCCCGAGCAGACTCACTATCGAATTCATCCCTTGAGGAAAAAATTTAGTGGCTGGTTTTCCATGACCATTTCTCCAGATTTATTAATAATTTTTAAATTTACTAAAGCTGATCACTCCGCAGTATTAGTCCACAATATTGGTACTCATGAGATATACTTAAATTAATGGATGACAAATTAAAATCTGCCACGCTGCCCGATGACTTGCGCGCCCGGCAAATTCTCGACCAGCACCACCACGGTTTAGAAGACCTAAAACAACGCATTTTAGAGTATCTCTCCGTTTTAATTTTAAATCAGCAAAAAAGCACTATCTATCACGCCCCCATTTTATTGTTAGTGGGTCTGGTAGGCACCGGCAAGACCACCTTAGCCAAATCGATTGCCGAGGCCATGGGCAGGAAGTTTGTCCGCATTCCTTTTGGCGGCATGGGTTCGGCTCTTGACCTGCGCGGCCAATCCCGCACCTACCCTGACGCCGAGCCAGGCCAGATTATCAAAAATATCCGTCGGGCCGGAGCTAAAAACCCGGTCATTCTTCTCGACGAGATTGATCGTGTGGCCGAGTCGGCTAGATCAGAAATCATGGGCGTTCTCGTTGAGCTTTTGGATCCCGAGCAAAACGCCGGTTTTACCGACCATTATTTAGATTATCCTTTCGATCTGTCTCAAGTCCTATTCATTGCTACCTGTAACAACACCACCAACATATCTACAGCTGTCATGGACCGTCTCGAGCCACTAACCATGCCGTCGTATAACGACGAAGAAAAAATCAAAATTGCCCGCGATTACGTTCTACCGACTGAAATTAAAAACGCCTCTCTGCCCGAAACTGCTCTCAAAATCGACGACGCCGTCTGGCCCCAAATTGTCCGCCCTCTGGGCTTCGACGCCGGCATCCGCACGCTCGAGCGCACTATCCAGGGCATCGTCAGAAAAACCGCCAAGTTGATAGTTGAAGGCAAAGGCAAAGAGTTTTATATCACGGCTGATAATTTGAAACAATTCCTGCCCACGTACTAGCGTATAATTAGCTCATGAAATCAAATCAAGTAATTTCCACTATCAAGCCTATTTTGCTCAAATATGGGGTAACTAAATCCGACTTATTCGGATCTTTTGCCCGTGGGGATTACAACGACCAGAGTGATGTAGATGTTCTAATTAATGCTCCAGACGGTATGTCTCTCTTTGATCTAATTCATCTAAAAAATGATTTAGAGAAGGATCTAAAACGTGAGGTTGATGTAGTTACGTATGATTCTGTTAACAAATATGTCAAGAAATATGTATTTCAAGACACGCTCCCAGTTTTATGAGTAGACCCAAAGACCCATTTGTATTTATTCACCATGTGTCTGATGCTATCGACGATGTTTTAAAGTATAGTCAGGACGTTAAGAACCTGGACGAATTAAAGAACGACCCCAAAACCTTTGATGCTATAGTCAGAAAGTTGGAAATAATTGGCGAGGCTGTAAATAATCTACCGCAAGATTTTTTGCAAAAATATCCAGATGTAGATTGGACAGGGCCGGTTGGATTGAGAAATGTTCTGACGCATGAATACTTTGATTTAAGTCTGAAAATTATTTGGGAGTTAATCGACAAAAATCTGCCAGTCCTCAAAACCCAGATTTTAAAGATTCTTGAAGATGAAAAATAATACCAAAAACAATCTCAAACAATTCCTGCCCACCTACTGATGATTTTTTTTGAAACTGAAAATTTTGTAGTCGAGACTCACGAGCAACCATTTGTAACCAGAATTGAAGGGGGACATCTGCGAATATCAATTAAGGACAAGTCGATAACAGATCGTACCAAGCTCTCTCCAAAGGCGGCTGTAGAATTAATTAGACTAACAATGATCGTCGGCCAAGCTCTGGAAGAGGGGATGAATAAACAAGGCATACCCGTAGTCAAGGTAAATTACCAAGACATGGGTAACTGGTCTTACAAGGACGGAAAATTGCCTTATCTGCATGTGCATATTCTGGGTAGGGCACAAAACGCCGCCAAACAACCCTTTCCGGAATCTGTTTATTTGCCCGATAGGACAACCGGATTTTATGACGGATTCGAGCCGCTAAATTCTGATGACATAAAAGTGGTGAAAGCAATAATAGAAAGATTGTTTAAAGAAAAGAAATATCAAGACAAAGAATGGAGGTTGTAACAAAATGACCACAGAAGAAAAGAAAATTGAGTTGGGGAAAATTGCCCAGGAGATTAAAGCCTTTAAAGGCTTGGATATTGCTAAAAACGCCACTTATGCTGTCCCAGGTGAAGGCAATCCAGATGCCGAAATAATGCTAATAGGAGAAGCGCCGGGAATGGTGGAAAATTCTACTGGCCGGCCATTTGTCGGCCAATCGGGCCAATTGATGAGAAAGACTTTGTTAGAAACGACAGGCATCAAGCCCGAAGAGGTGTTTATCACCAATATTGTTAAATTTCGTCCTCCGGATAATCGTGACCCAAGTGATTCTGAAATTGCTGCCTGTGCCGATTGGTTGGACCGTCAGATAAAGATTATTTCCCCTAAAATTATTGTTACCCTGGGCCGTTTTAGTATGGCCAAATTTATTCCCGGCGTGACTATTTCCCAAATCCACGGCATCTCTCGTTACTATCAACTACCAACTATGAACTATCAACTAATTATCTTCCCGATGTATCATCCCGCCGCCGCTCTTCGGGGCACAACCATGATGAATGCCTTTAAAGAAGATTTTGTTAAATTAAAAAACCTGCTGGCACCTCAACCTAAAATAGAGGATAATGCTCCTAGTCAGACTAGTTTATTTTGACACATGGATAATCTAAGAATAATTTCATTGGGAGGGTTTGGTAAGGTAACGTCCAATATGTTCGTTTACGAATATGGCGATGATATCCTATTGGTTGACTGCGGCATCGGTTTTCCTACCGAAGACATGTTGGGAGTAGATTTGTTAATCCCCGACGTCTCATACCTTAAAAACAAACATAAATCTATTCGGGCGCTAGTGCTCACACACGGCCACGAGGATCATACTGGTGCTCTCCCCTACATTCTGCCCCAGCTCAAAAATGTCCCGGTTTATGCCAGCAAACTTACAGCTCATCTCGTAATGGAAAAACTAGCTGAATACGAAGGGATTCCTAAACTAGTAAACATTCTCGTTCCCGGACAACCCTTAACCTTAGGAAAATTTACAGTCGAATCCACCCGCATTTCCCATTCCATTCCTGATGCCACCAATTTAATTATTAAAACTCCCGTTGGCACCGTTTATCACGGCAGCGATTTTAAATTTGATTTCTCCCCCGTCGATAGTGTACTTCCCGACGTGGGCGCGATCGCCGCTGCAGGAAACTCAGGTGTCCAACTTTTGCTTTCGGATTGTTTAGGTAGCGAACGCAAAGGCTACACCCCTTCCGAAAAAACCCTGGAGGAAATGTTCGAGCGCGAAATCAACACCTGCCCCGGCAAATTCATTGTTACTACCATGGGTAGTAATATTAGCCGTTTCCGCCAGGCTATCGACGCTGCTGTTCGGCATGGTCGCAGAGTTGCTGTCTTGGGCCGCTCTATTGGCCGCAACTTAAACGTGGCCCAGAACCTGGGGTATCTCAAAGTTCCCAAGGGAGTATTTATCGATCCCAAACAAGCTCGTCGCTTCCCTCCCCAAAACCTGTGTTTATTAGTAGCTGGCTCCCAGGGTCAGACCGGCTCGGCCATGGACCGTCTAAGTATGGGAGAGCATCAGGATGCAGCCATCAAGTCCGGAGACAAAATTGTTTTCTCATCAGACTATATTCCGGGCACAGAGTCAGCAACTCAGTCTCTAATTGACTCACTTTCTAAGCTGGGGGCCACTGTCGTATATTCCAACATCACCGACAATTTACACGTCTCCGGCCATGGCAGCCAGCAAGATTTATTACTCATGATGGCCCTCACCCGGCCCAAATATTTACTGCCCATCGGCGGCACATACCGCCACATGGTTCAATACTCCCGTCTGGCCCAATCCATGGGTTATCAAGCATCCCAAATTCTTCTGCCGGAATTCAACCAAACTATTGACATGAGTCCTGAAGACGTCAAACTAGGTTCGGTAGTCGAAGTCAAAAACGTCATGGTGGACGGCCTCGGAGTTGGCGACGTAGGCCATGTAGTTTTACGCGATCGCCAGGTTTTAGCAGAAGAAGGAGTAGTAGTGGCCGTCGTTCAGACCAAACAAAATCAGTTGTCCCAGATCGAAAATGTGGATCTGATCAGCCGGGGATTTGTTTTTAATAAGGAGAATACTAACCTCTTATCCGAAGCCAGCGCCCAAGTTAAACAAAACGTTTCCCGCAAAGCTGGTCACATTGACTCCGAGCGCCACCTGCGGGAACTGGTGGCGGACACCTTAGAACGTTTCTTCTTTGAAAAGACCGGCCGCCGCCCCATGATCCTACCGGTTGTAGTTGAGGTATAATAACTTCATGCCCAGATCACGCGCTTTCTTTGGCCGCAAGACATCGTTTAAGGTCAAACTCAAAAAAACCACGATTTATTCTATTACCGCCGTCCTCCTTTTTGCCGCCGCCGGTCTTATCTGGCTGTCATTCACCAAACAAGGTTCTTTTCTCTCCACTCTCCACTCTCTACTCTCTACTAAATTGGGTATCATCACCACTTTCTTCTTGCCCTTTCCTTTTATCGTTGGCGGGCTGATGCTGACCAAAATCCGCTCTTCCTTAGCCGAGCCCCACGTTTTTATCGGTAGTTTTGTAGTTTTGGCTGCTCTGGCCGGGTTGTCCCGCGGGGGTCAGTTAGGCGGTCAGCTCTGGCAGGGAAGCAGTGCCTTTTTATCTCCCCTGGGTGCCGGCCTCTTTTTAATCGCCGGTTTGTCCATCGGCATTATTATCATGTTCAACATTCCTTTTGAAGACGTCTTGGCTTTTTTTGTCAAAGCTCTCTCCAGAGCCAAAAGCCTTCTTTCCAAGTTCAAAAAAGTTCCGGAGGGCCCCACTCAAAGAGTTATTAAATTTTCTGGCATGACTCCCTCTCAACCCAAACTTCCCTTAACGCCCTCTCTCGCCCCGGCTTCTACTTTCCGCCCTCCCCCCCCACCTTCCGCCTCCGACTCTCCCTGGCATTTCCCTTCTCTCTCGCTGTTGTCCGAGAACATTTCCGGTAAAGCCGATCGGGGAGACACCAAAACCAACGCCGATACTATTGAAAAAACTCTGGATGCTTTTGGCATTACCGCCAAAGTTACCGAAATCAATTATGGCCCGGCCGTTACCCAATATGCTTTGGAAGTAGCCATTGGCACCAAACTCTCCAAAATCTCTGCGCTGTCCAACGATCTGGCCCTGGCTCTGGCCGCTCCCACCGGTCAAATTCGCATCGAGGCCCCCATCCCCGGCCGATCTCTAGTAGGCATTGAACTCCCTAACCGCTCGCCCGAATTCGTGTCTTTGCGGAAAATGCTCGAGTCTGATCCTATGAAGCACCACAAAAGTAAACTGGCCGTCGCCTTGGGCCTGGATGTTTCCGGTACTCCGCTCGTTGCTGATATTGCCAAGATGCCCCACGTCCTCATCGCCGGCGCCACCGGTTCCGGAAAATCCGTATGTATCAACGCTTTTATCGGCTCTCTGCTTTTTAGGGCCTCGCCTAGCGAGGTTAATCTCATCATGGTCGACCCCAAGCGCGTAGAGCTTACCAACTATAATGGTATTCCTCATTTATTATCCCCCGTGATCGTTGAGCCCGCCAAAGTTCTCTCGGCTCTCAAATGGGCCACTGGTGAAATGGACCGCCGCTACAAACTTTTTGCCGAAGTTGGGGCTCGAAACATCGACGCCTACAACGAGCTTTCCGGCTTCCAAGCCTTGCCCTACATTATTATCATTATCGATGAATTGGCGGATATCATGCTCTACGCCCAAGTGGAAGTGGAAGACGCTATCACCAGAATTGCCCAAATGGCTCGGGCTACCGGCATTCATTTGGTTCTAGCTACCCAGCGCCCGTCGGTGGATATTATTACTGGCCTTATCAAAGCCAATATTCCCACCCGCATCGCTTTTGCTGTGTCCTCCATGATTGATTCCAAAGTTATTATCGATCAACCCGGGGCCGAAAAACTTCTGGGCAGGGGAGACATGTTGTATATTCCTCCGGATCAAGCCAAACCTACTCGTATTCAGGGCGCATTCGTGTCTGATAAAGAGATCCACCAGCTCATTGAGTTTTTGAAGAAACAGGGAGTAGCCCCGCATTACACCGAGGAAGTCACTTCCATGCCGGTTGGCATTAAGGGTCGCGGAGGAAGCAGCTTTATTTCTCCCAATGGCGAAGACCGGGACCCGCTCTTTGAAGATGCCGTGCGATTAATTCTTTCTGCCAACAACGCCTCCGCTTCATTCCTGCAGCGTAAATTGAGTATTGGTTACGCCCGGGCCGCCCGCATCCTGGATGAACTCCAGCAAGCCGGTATCATTGGTCCGGCTGATGGGGCTAAGCCCCGGGAAATTCTCATTAGAAGCATAGATCAGCTAGGAAATGAAAACAGTCGGCCAAATTCTCCAAGCAACCCGTAACGCCCAAAAGCTCGACCTCAAGGACGTTTCGCGTATCACTCGCATCCGGGACCGCTTCCTGGAAGCCGTCGAGGCAGACGATTACTCCCAATTGCCCTCTGGTGCCGTCGCCCGGGGCTTTATCAGAAACTACAGCGAGTTTTTGGGATTAAAGCCGGAAAGCATCTTGGCCGTCTTTCGCCGGGATTTCGTGGAAAATGAAGCCGGCCAAGTCGTTCCCCGGGGACTGGCTCAGCCCGTTTCCGAAGTTAGTCTGTGGACCCCCAGAACCACTATCATCGCCATCATTACTTTTATTTTCACTCTTTTTGGGGCCTATTTAATTTATCAATACCGGGTGCTCACCGGCCCGCCCCCTCTGCGCCTGGTGGCCCCGGCAGATAAATTAGAAACCACAGATACCACCATCGAAATTGTAGGCATCACCAGCCCGGAAGCCACCATTTCGATTAACGGTGATCTGGTGGTTTTAGAAAAAGGCGGTCGGTTCTTTCTCCGTCTGCCCCTGACAGATGGCGAAAATACTATTTCTATTATTGCCACTTCCAAATCTGGTAAAACAGCAAGTCAAATCCGTACTATTATTAAAAAATGACCAACCTCGCTCAATTCTTACTAGTCGTAGTCATTATCACCCTCACTTTACTTTTGGTATTTGTAGCCTTTGAAGCCGTTCTTCTTCTGCGCGATATCCGCGCCGCCGTCAAACAGTTCAATGGCAAATCCCCCAAAGAACTCTCCGCCCACCTCCGCCGCTTCTTTCACCAATCGGGCCGCCCTCTCAAACCATCTTGACAAACCAAATCTTATGTACTAACATCGTTAGTACAATGCAAATTCAAACAGTTTTTCAAGCCGGTAATAGTGACGTCGTGGCACTCGCACGTGAATTGGGTTTCAAAAGAGGAGACAAGGTTGTCGTGGAAAAAGTTTCTGATAATGAAAATCTTGTTACGATCAAAAAAGTATCCGCCAAAAAAACAAAAAATTCAGCCTCCGGCGCGGAATTTAAGAAATGGTTAGATAATGTGTTGGTAGAAGATGCCGAAATCCTCGACGAATTGGCAAACCGTTAGCATCGATCAGGTTTACGAAATACACAAAAGTATTGTAAAACGAGCCGGTACCATAGCTTCCGTACGTGATTTTGCCTTGCTGCATTCAGCCGTCGAACGGCCCAAAGCCACCTATATGGGCCAGGATTTATATCCGACACTTTTTCTTAAAGCCGCGGCTCTTCTTCAATCTTTATGTCTTAACCACCCGTTCACAGACGCTAACAAGAGAACAGCTTGGATTACCACCAAGCGGTTTCTTCACGTCAACGATCTTCACCTCAAATCAAATCGTAAAGAAGCCGCAGACTTTATGGTTTATGTGGACAATTCCAAGCCGGAAATTAAGGAAATCTCCTCCTGGCTCAAACTCCACAGCAACATTCGTTCCACCTAAGAGGTGGAACAATATCACTTCCTACACTCAGGTGGGAGTGGACAACCACATTTATCTTCTCCCGGACTAACAATTACTCCGCCTTTACAGAAATTCGGTGGAACGGTGGTATACATTGGACAAGGCCCACAATCTTCCGGGAGAAACTTAAACGTGGAGAGGATTTGATCCAAAAGTTCTGGATTCCGCTCTCTTTGTTGCATATGGATTATCAACTTTGGCTTTACAGCCTCCGAAGGAAAGCTGTTGATAAAAATTAGCCGACTTGTACATCCATATCCATTCGTTTTGTATGAAAAATCTGCCACTTGGCCATTAAAATTGGTGCTTGTCACAGACTGAAATGCTGAATAATTTTCTCGTGCATCGTATTTGGAGATGTTAAACCACCTTGGGCAAATCCCCATAATTTCTCTGGGATCGGGTGGGTCTATAGCCAGTTGTATATTTGTCTCGGTTTCAGTAACCCTCAGATTGGGTGGATACTGAAAGCCAACACCTAGTTTGTAGTTAGTGTATGTTTTCCAGTTAGCGGTTGGATCGACGGATGGGGAAGGAGTGGGGGAGGCGGTTACATAAGCAGCCGGTTTTTGATAGCTCTTCAAAAATATTCCAATCCCAATTCCCACTCCCAGCATGAGCGCACATACGCCAACCCACAGCCAGATATTTGGTTTGGCAGGAGATTCCGGAGTCATGGAAATTAGGAGCGGGGAAGTCGGAATCGACCGCTCTTCCATGTTAAAATTGTACCATGGTTTCTGCAAACGACGTTAGAGCCAAATATTTGCAGTTTTTCAAGGATAGGGGACATATCAAAATTCCTTCGGCCCTACTAGTTCCTGAAAACGACCCCACCACACTCTTCACGTCCTCTGGCATGCAACCCCTAGTTCAAAATTTATTGGGTCAGCCCCATCCGGCGGGCAAAAGATTAGTCAACTCTCAAAAATGTTTTCGGGCCCAAGATATTGATGAAGTTGGGGACAATCGTCACACCACTTTTTTTGAAATGCTTGGTAACTGGTCACTAGGAGATTATTTCAAAGAAGAACAACTGGCTTGGTTTTATGAGTTTCTAACCAAAGAACTCAAACTACCAGAAGAAAAATTAGCAGTTTCCGTATTTGAAGGGGACAACCAAATTCCTCGCGACGAAGAATCAGCAGCCATTTGGAAAAAGTTAGGAGTGCCTAAAAATCGGATTTTTTATTATGGTGTAAAGAAAAACTGGTGGAGCAGATCTGGAGTTCCCGAGAGTATGCCAGCTGGTGAACCGGGAGGTCCAGACTCCGAAGTTTTTTATGAATTTACAGACATCAAACATAACCCTAAGTTTGGTGACCAGTGTCATCCCAACTGTGATTGTGGTCGCTTCTTAGAAATTGGCAACTCGGTTTTTATGCAGTATCAAAAACAAGCAGACAGCTCATTCAAAGAACTACCCCAAAAAAATGTCGACTTCGGTGGGGGACTCGAACGTCTCACCGCAGCAGCTAGTGACGAACCAGACATATTTCAGACCGATTCATTTAAACAAATTATCCAAACAATAGAGTACGTTACTCAAAAGAAATACGTCGATCACCCTCAATATATGAGAATTATCGCCGACCATATTAAAGCTGCCACCTTTTTGATTTCAGATGGGGCTACCCCTTCAAACAAAGCTCAAGGATACATGACCCGACGCCTTATTCGTCAAGCAGCAGTCAAGCTTCGTCAACTTCAAGTAGATTCTCAGTGGCATATTGAGAAAATCTGCCGTAGTGTAATTGAGACCTACAAAAATATTTATTTCAAAAATCTCAAGTACCCTGAAGATATTCCTGATTGGATATCTATGGAAACGCAAAAGTTTTCTCAAACTTTAGACAAAGGCTTAAAACTATTGGGTCAAGTTTCTCCATTCGACCTTTATCAGTCGTATGGTTTTCCCCCAGAAGTAATTGAGGAGCTGTATCAAGAGAAAGGATTAAAGTTAAATAAAGAAGAATTTGCGAAATCCCGGACTAGACACCAGGAAGAATCCCGCACCGCTTCTCAAGGTATGTTCAAGGGAGGGCTGCAGGATCAGTCTGAAATTGTGACCAAATACCACACCGCTACGCATTTGTTGCATGCGGCGTTGAGGAAAGTTTTAGGGAACCACGTTTCCCAAAAAGGCAGCAATATTACCGCCGACAGATTACGTTTCGACTTTTCTCACCCCGAAAAGCTTACCGATGAACAAATCAAACAAGTCGAGGATTTAATTAATGCCAAAATTGCAGCAGATGTTAAAGTAGAGTGCGTAGAGATGCCAAAAAGTCAAGCTTTGGCCGAAGGCGCCCTCGCCTTTTTCCCAGAGAAATACCCAGATGTGACTTCAGTTTACACCATTGACGACTTTTCCAAAGAGTTATGCGGCGGTCCTCATGTGCAAAGCACGGGGGAAATTGGTAGGATAAAGATAACCCGCCAGGAAGCGGTATCTGCTGGCGTCCGCCGTATTTATGCAACTGCCATTTCTTAAAAAATCTCCTAACACTTCCACCCGGGAATACTTTTTTGCCCTGGAGATAGATCACGGTTTAATTAAAAGTGCCGTCTGGTCCGTTATCAACGACAAACCCCAAGTTCTGGCTGTGAGTAGCAACCAGTCCTGGGACGACAAATCCGAAGATTCCCTGATTACCGCCGCCGATGCGGCACTTTCCGACGCCACTTCTCATCTGGACCCCACTGGAAAAGTAAATATCCACAAAGTCATTTTTGGCCTCCCCGCAGATTGGGTTGGGGCAGACAAAATTTCCTCCACCCAGCTTCACCACCTCAAGGCCCTATCCGAAAAACTCGACCTTCAACCGATGGGCTTTGTGGTTACTCCGGAAGCCGCTACCAAGTATTTACAGTTCACCGAAGGCGTTCCTCCCACTACCATCCTTATAGGTTTCTGGCCACATATCCTAGAAATCACTCTGGTCCGTTTAGGCAAAATCGACGGCACCCAGCTTGTCCACAAAAGTGCCCATTTGGCAGATGATGTAGTCGAGGGTCTGTCCAGATTTTCCGATATCGATATGCTGCCCTCGCGTATGTTGCTCTACGATTCCGGCATAGATTTAGAGGAGATCAAGCAACTGCTTCTTGCCCATCCCTGGCAGGCTCCTACCAAACACCTGCCTTTCCTGCATTTTCCCAAAGTCGAAATATTGCCGTCGGATTTCACTATCCGGGCCATCGCTCTCTCTGGTGGGTCCGAGGTGGCTCAGGCCACCGGCCTCATTAATTCTGCTAGTGAGACGGCCGTGGAACAAGAGACCGTTTCTGAACCAGCCCATTCTGCAGCTGACCTGGGTTTTGTTAAAGATGTGGATATCATTACCCAATCTCCACCCCCGCCTCCGCCGGCACCCTCACCCCCACCACCCCCACCCCCGCCTCCGACTCCCAAACCCAAACTCCGTTTGCCCAAGGCCGAAGTGATTTTGTTCGTCACTCCCAAAAACCTCGAGCATCAATTTGAGCTAGTAGCCGGCGGCAAAGATTTGCCGGCCGAAAGTATGGAGGCCGCAGTATCAGCAGACAAATCCATTTCTACTACCGGATCCAAATTAGTGGGCGACAAAGCCACGGGGGCAGTCTCTATAGCCAACAACGCCAAGACTGCTCGTTCTTTTCCTGCCGGGACTATACTCACTTCACCGTCGGGTCTGAAATTTGTTCTAGACGAAACAGTTGCAGTGGCTTCAGGTAGCGGTGATGTTTTTAATCCACAACCTGCCAAGGCCGTGGCCAAAATCACTGCCTCGCAAATTGGAGGAGACTACAATTTATCAGCGGGCACAGTTTTCAGAGTTGGCACGTATGCCGAAACCGAAACCGCCGCCAAGAACGACGCCGCCATTTCCGGCGGGACCAGTCGGCAAGCCAAAGTGGTGTCTAAGGATGATGCGGCCAAACTTCGTGCTGACCTGTCCGAAAGCTTGAAAAGCATAGCCAAGGATGAATTATCTCAAAAAGTCAGCTCCGAAGACCAACTTATCACCGAATCCATAAGTCTCCTATCGCTCTCTGAAAGTTTTGATCACAAAGTAGACGAAGAGGCAGATAATGTAACTCTTAAGCTTTCCGCTACCGCCCGTGGTCTGGTGGTTTCTAAATCCGAACTCCAGTCCATCATCGATGCCCAAGTTAATCCTCAAATTCCTGCTGGGTATGTTTTCGACACCGACGTTACCCAGAGCATGGCCGTCAAAAAAGCCGACAAAACCACCGCGACTTTCCAGGTACATGTTGCCGCCCAGTTATTACCCCAAATGGACGTGAGCCAAATTGCCAAAGATCTTACCGGCAAATACCCCGACCGGGCCAAAGAGTATCTCCAATCCCTGCCAGCCGTGGGTCAAATCGACATTCTTATTTCTCCCAAAATGCCCGCATTCTTAGCCACTTTACCCCGCATCTCTAAAAATATTACTGTTTCTGTCCGTCCCTTGAAGTAATGCGCCGTTTTTTTTCTTTGTCTTTTGTCATTGTGGGCCTATTTCTTCTCTTAAGTGTCTTTTTGCCCATCGGCCTGTCCCAGTTAAGTTTCAGTTTCCGGCCCAAGTTGCTGGATCCTACTGCCGTGGCTTTGGTCCCCGCTCCGTACGTGGCCAACATCTTGGGAGTTACCACTCCGGATTACACCCAGCCCACTTCTTGGTTTCCTGCGGCCAATACTACTCCCACAGCCAGCCGCGTCCGCTTCTATACCTTATCTATTCCCAAACTTAATCTCCGCGATGTCCCCGTCGAAATCAACGGCACCGATCTCAAAAAGAACGCCATCCAATTTCCTGGCACCGCCATTCCTGGAGATTATGGCAATACAGTTATTTTTGGTCATTCCACCCTGCCCCAGCTGTACAAACCCAACGACCCGCTGTCAGTTTTTGTTCCTCTGCCCAAAATCAAAGTCGGTGACGCCATCGTCATTCAGTACGACGGCGTGACTTACAAATATGTGGTCAGAAGTACTGCCGAAGTTGAACCTTCCCAAATTGAAATTCTCGCCCAGCGCTACGACAAACACGAGCTCACTCTGGTCACCTGTGTCCCCTTGGGTACATATCTGCGCCGCTTCGTCGCCCGCGCAGAACTGGTTAATTAGGTTATAAAAAAATAAAAAGACAAACAGTATGAAAAAGGCAAAATTAGAACAAGCAAAAGAGTTTAAAAACAGCAATTCATGCATGGCACTAGAATATTCATTAGGTGATAAAGATATAAATGCAGCCGTTATTAAGTTAAACGGACGCTATCCTGAAAATGGTAGAGCAGTTAATACTGAGTGCAAAGAAGTGGGTTACGTTGTCGAGGGGTCTGGAAAATTAGTTGTTGAAGATAAAACAGTCAGATTAAAGAAGGGCGATGTAGTTTTAATCGAGGTTGGTGAAAAATATTATTGGGAAGGAAACTTAGTAATGTTTATACCCTGCACACCAGCATGGACCCCAAAACAACACAAACTAGTCCCCTAAAACCAATTCAACTGATCTGTCAAATCCCGCGCCGAACTCGTAAACTAGTTTATAATTGACCCATGAATTGGACAGTCATAAAAACTTTTAACACCCGCCATGAAGCCGGAGTTTCCAAGGGATTACTCGAAGCAAATGGAATTAAATGCATTATTTCAGCTGATGATGAAGGTGGACTAGCCCAATTTCCATTCCAACCTAGTTTTACAGGAGTACGATTGTTAGTTGAAAAATCAAATGAAACAAAGGCCCATGAATTATTTAGGGCTTGACTATGGAGAGGTCAAAATTGGGGTGGCGTTGGCTACCGGTCCGTTGGCCGAACCGCTGACAACTGTAAAAACCGCTAAGGCGGTTCAATTAATTAAACAACTGATTTTGGATCACCAAATTGACGCGGTGGTAGTGGGGGATTGTCCGGAAGTTTTTTTGGATAAATTATCGGATTTAGCCCCGGTACACCGGACTGATGAAACCCTTTCTTCTCACGACGCCAGACTATTATTGTTGCACACCACCCAAAAAAAACGCCGGACGCACGAACACGCTGTTGCAGCTACCATCATGCTTCAATCTTGGCTTGATGCTTCGGCTTAGGCTCAGCATCAATCCTGAGCGGAGTCGAAGGGATTGACTCCCCAAACCAAAACCTGTAAAGTCAGCCTAATGTTTAAGAATGTCATTGCTCCAGTCCAAGCTTGGTTGTTGTCCCAAGGCCGATGTGTAGGTTGCGGCACTGATTTGTCTCTGGGAAAATCTGTCAAACACCCCAAAGGCACTAAAGTCACCTGCAAAAAGTGTGGCCGTATTTTCATCAGAGAGTCCCAAGATTCCAAATACCGTCGGGCCTTGTTTGAGGAGGTCTAACACCGTGAAATTTCTGGCAGGTTTGTTTGTCGCTCTGGCTTTAGCTTCTTTAGTGGGTTTTGCCTGGTGGACGCGGGAGCTTTCTCCTCTAGATCTGTCTTCGGATCAGCACCGCCCGTTCATCATCGTCCCCAATCAATCCGCCTCGGCAGTTTCCCAAGCCCTTTTTGATCAAAAATTTATCAGATCACCCAGTGTGGCCAAGATATATTTTGTCCTTTCGGGGCTGGACAAAAAAATCAAAGCCGGGACATATCTGCTCTCGCCCTCCACCGATCTAAAAAATCTTCTTACTTCGCTTACCGCAGGCCCCCGGGATATTTGGGTTACTATTCCCGAGGGTTGGCGCCGGGAGCAAATCGCTACCCGCCTAGCATCCAATCTCGAGAATTTTGATACCGCCACCTTTTTGTCTCTGACAGCGACACTCGAAGGTCGGCTGTTTCCCGATACCTACCTTATTCCCACTTACGCCACGCCGGCGGATATTGTCGATACCCTGACTGCCACTTTTAATCGCAAGGTAGGTTTCATCGACCAGGATTCTTTAATTCTGGCGTCGTTGGTTGAACGGGAAACCAAAACCACAGCCGACCGTCCCATTGTAGCCGGGATTCTTCTTAAGCGTCTCAAAGCCAATTGGCCCCTTCAGGTCGATGTGGCCAAAGATACCTATCAGCATATCGGTCTGCCAGTCGCCCCCATTGCCAATCCTGGTCTGGCTGCCATCGAAGCCGTCCGGCGGCCTCAAACCACCCCATATTGGTTCTACTTGCACGCTCCGGACGGAACCAGTCATTATGCCGTCACCATCGAAGAACACAATTTGAATATTGACAAATATCTTACCCGCTGATATAACCTTAACCAGCTTAGAAACCCCAAGCGGTAGAGATACCGAAGGGGCCTTTTGCGCTTAGATGCCTGTATCTCGCCGTCTCATCTGGGGACAGGAACCCACCCACCTTCCTCCCCTCAATCTGACTCAGATCCAACTTGACTCGTGGCTGTGGTTTATTAGTGACGGTATCAAAGAAGCCGTCGCTGAAATTTCCCCCATCGAAGATTTTACTGGCAAAAACTGGCTGTTGGAGTTTGGCCAGTACTCTATCGAGAAACCCGGCCTTTCTCCTCTTCAGGCCACCCGCAAGGGCCTTACTTATTCTTCAGCTTTACGTATTCACACCAAGCTCACGAATAAGCAAACCAAAAAAACCTCGTCCACCGAGGTTTTTTTGGGAGATATCCCCCAGATGACTCCCCAAGGGACATTCGTTATTAATGGCGTCGAGCGGGCTGTCGTTAACCAAATTGTCCGTTCCCCGGGAGTTTACTTTGGTTCCGAGCTGGACGCCGCCACCGGCAAACTGCTGTATAGTGCAGAACTGCGGCCCATCCGCGGCACCTGGCTGGAATTCGAAGTTTCCAAATCCGACGTCATCTCAATAAGAGTTGACCGCCGCCGTAAATTTTTAGCCACCACCATCCTCCGGGCCATGGGTTTGTCAGAGTACCCTGATGGGTTAGAAGCCGCTGCGGCCAAAGATACCACCAAAACTACCGAGGACGCTCTCATTGAAGTTTACAAAAAAATGCGTCCCGGCGAGCCAGTGGTATTGGAAAATGCCCAGAAACTTCTTTATGATCTCTTTTTCAATCCCCGCCGCTATGACCTGGGGGTTGTCGGCCGCTACAAAATCAACAAGCGCCTCGGGACTACTTCCGATTCCCGAGTCCTCACTCGTGACGATCTGGTAGCCACCATTAAGTACTTAGTTGGTCTGGCCCAAGGGATTGGTCACATTGATGACATTGATCATTTAGCCAACCGCCGAGTCAGACGGGTGGGTGAATTAGTAGCCGCCACGGCTTTTCGCGAAGGATTGTTGCGTCTGGAGCGGGCCATCCGCGAAAAAATGAGCCTGGTTTCCACCGAAGAGTTGGTCAGCCCCACCCAGCTGGTCAACGCCCGCCCGGTGATTTCCGCCGTCAATCAATTTTTCAGAAGTTCCCAATTGTCCCAAATTTTGGACCAGACCAATCCCTTGTCCGAAATCGACCATCTCCGCCGTCTGTCTGTGTTTGGCCCCGGCGGACTGACCCGCGAACGGGCCTCGTTTTCCATCCGCGACATCAACGCTTCCCAATACAGCCGCATCGACCCCGTCCGCTCTCCGGAAGGTCCAAACATAGGCCTTATCACCTACTTATCTCTCTATACCCGGGTCAATGAATACGGTTTCTTGGAGGCTCCTTACCGCAAGATCGTCAAACGCCACGTGACCGACGAGATTGTTTACTTAACCGCCGACGACGAAGAGCAGTATCGCATTTCCTACTGTGACATCAAAGTCGACGCCAAAGGTTATATCACCGATGATTGGGTACCCATCCGGCACGCCAACATCTTCACCGAAGGCCCTTCTTCTCAAGTTGATTTTGTCGATGTAGTTCCCCGCCAGGTAGTGGGCACCTCGGCTGCCTTGATTCCCTTCCTGGCCAACGACGCCGCCAACCGGGCCCTCATGGGCACCAACATGCAGTCTCAAGCCGTACCCTTGCTTCATCCGTCAGCGCCGGTGGTGGGTACTGGCATGGAAAAAGATATTGCCGCTGCCATGGGCTGGGCAGTCTACGCTACTCTTCCCGGCACTGTGACTTTCGTCGACGCCCAAAAGATTGTGGTCAAGTTGGCCAAAAAATCACTTCTTCCTCCCAGCACTGAAAACATTTCCTTCAAAGGGAATTTGCAGACCTATTATCTCACCAAATTCAAACGCACGTCCCACAGTACGTGTTACAACCAGCAACCGGTTGTTACTCCTGGCCAAAAAATCACCTCCGACACCCTGCTGGCCGATGGCCCGGCCACCGCCGGTGGAGAACTATCTTTGGGCCAAAATTTGATTATCGCTTATACCCCCTTTGACGGCTTGGGTTACGAAGACGCAGTTGTTATTTCCGATAGGTTAGTCACCCAGGATTTGCTGACCTCTATTCACATTGAAAGCTACGAAGCCGATGTGGTGGACACCAAGTTGGGCCCAGAAGAACTTACCCGGGATATCCCCAACGTCGGAGAAAGCTACTTGGCCAATCTGGACGAAGGCGGTATCGTCACCGTTGGATCAGAAGTCCGCCCCAACGATATTTTGGTGGGCAAAATTGCTCCCAAAGGCGAAACTGAACTCTCTGCCGAGGAGAGATTACTCCGGGCCATCTTTGGTGAAAAAGCCCGAGATGTCCGCGATACGTCGCTGCGCATGCCTCATGGCGAACGGGGCATTGTGGTCGACGTTCAAATTCTAGACCGGGACACCGGGGACGAACTCCCTCCCGGTACGCACAAGCGCGTGGTAGTCAAAGTAGCCCAAATAAGGAAAATTACTGTCGGCGATAAACTGGCCGGCCGGCACGGCAACAAAGGCGTCATTTCCAAAATCGTGCCCGTGGCAGACATGCCGCATTTGGCCGACGGCACGCCCATCGATATCATAATTTCCCCGCTTTCTGTTTTGGCCCGTATGAATCTCGGCCAGCTTTTGGAAGCTCGTTTGGGTTGGGCCATGACCGCCTTGAAACAAACCGTCGGGGTCCCTGTTTTTTCCAGAATTTCCGAAGACCAAATTGCCCAGAGTCTCCAAGAGGCTAATTTGCCGGTTTCTGGCAAAACCACTCTCATAGATGGCCGCACCGGGGTTCCTTATGAACAGACCACGGTGGTTGGCGTAGGCTACATTCTCAAGCTGTCTCACATGGTGGAGGACAAAACCCACGCTCGTTCCACCGGTCCTTATTCTTTAATCACCCAGCAGCCTCTGGGCGGCAAGGCCCAAATGGGTGGCCAGCGCTTGGGAGAAATGGAAGTATGGGGTTTGGAAGCGCACAAGGCCGCCGCTACTTTACAGGAAATGCTCACCATCAAATCCGACGACGTGGTCGGCCGGGCCAAAGCTTTTGAAGCCATCGTCAAGGGCACCGAAATTCCCAGCTCCTCCGTACCTGAATCTTTCAATGTCCTAGTCAAGGAGCTGCAAAGCCTGGGCTTGCAAGTTATTCCCCAGGGAGTTCAGCTCAAAACGGTTGAACCCGTAATTGTAGAATGACTACCAAACCTGTAGACCATCAAGATTCATTCAAAAATATTTTAGACTTTACCGGCCTGCAAATTAAGCTGGCCTCTTCCGATATCATCAAACAATGGTCTCATGGCGAGGTCACCAAGCCGGAAACTATCAACTACCGCACTCTCCGCCCCGAAAAAGACGGCTTATTCGATGAACGTATTTTTGGTCCGGTTAAGGACTGGGAGTGTTATTGTGGCAAATACAAGCGTATCCGCTACAAGGGCATCATTTGCGACAAGTGTGGCGTGGAAGTTACTCAATCCCGGGTTCGCCGTGAGCGTATGGGGCACATCACCCTCGCCTGCCCCGTAGCCCACGTCTGGTATTTCAAAGGTGCCCCTTCCAAACTCTCTTTACTTTTGGACGTCGCCCCCAAGGCTTTGGAATCCGTCATCTACTTTGCCCAGTATATAGTCACCTCCGTCGACCCTAAAGAACAGTCCGTAATTTTGGAACGCTTACAAAAAGAGTCTCAAGAAGCCCGGGCCAAAATTAAGTCCGATACAGCCGCCAAAGTTGCTGCCGCACAAACCGAGTCAGACAACGATTTGCAGGCTCTGCTCACTTCGGATCTCAACGAAGACGCCAAAGCTCTGGCCGAAAACCAGCTCCAGCTCAAACTCAAACAAACCACCCAGAATTTGCACGACGCCGAAGCCGCTGAAGATCAAGCTACCCAGGTCCTGTTCCAGCGCCTGACAGATATCGTCAAAAACCTTAACGTAGCCAGCATTCTCACCGAAGATGAATATCTTAAGTTGGGAGAACACAAAGCCGCCGAATTTCTTGAGGTGGGCATGGGTGCCGAAGCCGTCTTAGCGGTTATTTCTCAAATTGATTTAGCTAAATTGGCAGCCGACCTGCGCCAGGAGGTCACTTCCACTACCGGCCAGCGCCACATCAAAGCCACCAAACGCTTGCGGGTGGTGGACGGTATGCGCCGAGCCGAAGTCAATCCCGCTTGGACGATTCTCAAAGTTCTCCCGGTTATCCCTCCGGATTTGCGTCCCATGGTTCAGCTCTCTGGCGGTCGTTTCGCCACCTCCGATCTGAACGATCTTTACCGCCGGGTCATTAACAGGAACCATCGCTTAAAACATCTTATAGACCTCGGTGCTCCGGAAATTATTTTAAGAAACGAGAAGCGGATGCTTCAGGAAGCGGTTGATTCGCTCATCGATTCCGCCCAGCACACCCGGATTGTTTCCCGTAGGCCCGCTGCTGCCCGCTCCCGCTCTCTGTCGGATATGCTCCGGGGTAAGCAAGGTCGTTTCCGCCAAAATCTCTTGGGTAAGCGCGTAGATTATTCCGGACGGTCAGTCATTGTCGTTGGTCCCGAGCTTAAGCTGTCCCAATGTGGACTACCTAAAGATATGGCTCTGGAAATGTTCAAGCCGTTTGTGTTGCGCCAGATGATCGTCCAAGGCCTAGCCCCCAACGTTAAAAGCGCCAAGAATATTTTGGAGACCCGCCCCCCCGAAGTTTTCGACATTCTCGAAGAAATCACCAAAAACCACCCTGTGATTCTCAACCGGGCTCCCACTTTGCACAAACTGTCCATCCAAGCTTTTTACCCCATCCTTATCGAGGGCTCGGCCATTCGTATTCACCCCTGCGTCTGCGCCGGTTTCAACGCCGATTTTGACGGCGATCAAATGGCCGTGCACGTCCCCATTGGCGCCGCCGCCATAGAAGAAGCCAAAACCCTCATGATGCCCGAGCAAAACCTGCGCAAACCCGCCGACGGTACGCCCGTTTCTATCCCTTCCACCAAAGAAATGGCTCTGGGAAATTACTATCTCACCTCCATCGATTCCGGCCTCTCGTCATACCCGTCTCCATTGACTTGGGACGAGGCCATTCGAGCTTACCACATGGGCTATCTCAAGCTCCGCCAGCCAGTCCGGGTTCAGATTGCCCCGGATTCCGTTATCGAAACCACTGCCGGCCGTTTGTTCTTCAACGCCATTTTGCCTTCGCAGCTCCGCTTCCTTAACGAAGCAGTTCGTCGTTCCACCGTCGTTTCTCTGTTTGCCAAAGCCTTCAAGCTGTATCCCACTGAAACCGTAGTGGCTTTGGTGGACGATATCAAAAATCTAGGTTTTTGGGCCGGCACCATTTCCGGTCTGTCGGTCAGTATTACCGACTGTGTAATTTCTCCGGACCGCGACCGAGTCATTGCCGAGGCCAACCAAGCAGTGGCCGAAATCGAACGCAACTTCACTTCCGGCCTCATTACCATCGAAGAAAAGAAGCGTCTATCCCAGGAAGTTTGGCTGGAAACCACAGATAAACTGGCAGATATGACTTGGCAACTAATCGACGAATCTAATCCTATCCACCTCATGGTCGACGCCCAGGTGGGTCGTATTTCCCGCGAGCAGGTCAAGCAGTTATCCGCCATGCGTGGACTGGTCGTCGATCCTTTGGGTAACATTGTCGACCTGCCCATCAAAGGCAACTACCGCCAGGGAATCTCCACTTTTGAGTATATTTCTGTTGCCCGTGGTGAGCGCAAAGGTCTGTCCGATACCGCCATTCGTACCGCCGACGCCGGTTACTTGACTCGCCGCTTAGTCGACGTCGCTCACGATGCCATCATCCGTCTGGAAGATTGTGGCACCACTTCCTATCTAACTATCAATCGCCATAATCGCCGGCCCAAATCCTTTGCTAATCGTCTTTTTGGCCGAATCCTGGCCAAAGAGGTCGCCGGTATCCCCGCCGGAACGCTTTTGGATGAATCTCATTTGAGTATTATTGAAACCAAGAATATTGATCAAGTGGTCATCCGTTCCACTCTCACCTGCAACGCCCCCTATGGACTATGCGCTAAATGCTACGGGCTAAACCTGGCCTCTATGACCATGGCCCAAGTAGGCGATCCCGTAGGCGTTATCGCCGCCCAAAGCATCGGTGAGCCGGGCACCCAGATGACTCTCCACGGCAAACGCGGCTCCATTTCTGCCGGGGGCGTAGATGTTACTCAAGGATTGCCCCGGGTAGAAGAGCTGTTTGAAGCCAGAACTCCTAAATCTATCTCGCCTCTGGCCGAAATTTCCGGCAAAGTGGAGTTGGTAGAAACGGACTCCGGCTACAAGATCCGTATTAGAAATACCAGTGTCAAACCTATCGAAGAGCGGGAATATTTAATTCCTTTAACCGCCGAGCTCAAAGTTGCCGACGGAGATTTGGTCACTACCGGCACTCAATTGGCCGCGGGTTCCCTGGATATCAAGGAAGTTTTGGAAGTCCGGGGTCTACGCGGCGCCCAGGAATATCTGATTGAAGAAATCCAGCTCGTCTATGAATCCCAGGGCATTCCTATCCACGATAAACATTTCGAAACCATCGTCCGCAAGATGAGTGACCGGGTGCGCATCTTAACCTCCGGTGATACTACGCTTCTGCCGGGAGATATTGTGGACCGCTATACTTTCGAGACCGAAAATGCCCGCGTCTTAGCCGCCGGCGGCGAACCTTCTACTGCCCAGGTTGTCATTCTGGGCATCACCCGCTCCGCTCTCAAGACCGGCTCCTGGCTCTCTGCCGCTTCGTTTATCGAAACCACATCTCAATTGGCCGACGCCGCTGTCGAAGGCCGGGTCGATCCTCTCTTAGGGCTAAAAGAAAACGTTATTATCGGCCGTCTCATCCCCACCAGCCCTGAAAGAGCGGCCATAGTATAATTACAGGATATGCCGACTATCAACCAACTTATTAGAAAAGGCCGGGCCAAAAAAACAAAAAAGATTACTGCTACTGCCTTGCGGCGTTCTTTCAATACCATAGACCGGAAATTTGTGCAAACAGTAAATCCTTTCAAAAGGGGAGTGGTTACTTTGGTTAAGACCATGACTCCCAGAAAACCCAATTCCGCTTTGCGCAAAGTGGCCCGGATCCGCCTGTCCAACAAAACCGAAGTCACGGCGTATATCGGCGGCATCGGTCATAACCTGGCCGAGCACGGCATCGTCTTGGTCCGGGGCGGCCGAGTCAAGGACCTTCCTGGAGTTAAATACCACATCGTTCGCGGTAAGTTTGACGCTTCCGGTGTGGACAATCGCCGCCAGGGCCGGTCCCGTTATGGCACCAAGGCTACCTCCGGTCCGCAAACTGCAGCCGCCAGCTAACTCATATGAGATCACGCCCCGCAAGCTCAAGACCAAAGACCATCGACCCGATTTATCCCCATCCTCTGGTCACCCAACTCATCAATAATTTAATGCACGACGGTAAAAAAACCGTGGCCGCCAAGCAGGTTTACGCCGCTTTTGCTCTCCTCAAAGCCCAAGGTCAAGCCGATCCTTTAGCCGCCTTTTTGTCTGCTATGGAAAACTTGCGCCCCCAGATGGAAGTCCGCGCCCGGCGTATCGGCGGAGCCGCCTATCAAGTTCCATCGCCCGTTCGTGGTCCGCGTAAGGATTCACTGGCTCTCCGCTGGTTAGTAGCTGCTGCCCGGGATCGGGCCAGTAGCCAGTATCATACTTTTGCCGAAAAATTAGCTGCCGAAATTACCGATATCCTCGCCAGTGCGGGCGCCGCTTACAAGAAAAAGTTAGATATGCATAGAATGGCCGAAGCCAACAAAGCCTTCGCCCATTTTAGGTGGTAACATGGCCAGATATACTGGACCCAAAAACAGATTAAGCCGTAGAGAAGGCCTGGATTTGTTCGGCCGGGGTAATAAACTCCGCCGGGCCCAGGTTCCGCCCGGCCAGCACGGACCCAAAGGCATCCGTCGGGTTTCGGATTATGGGGCCCAGCTGCGGGAAAAACAAAAGGCCAAGCGTCTGTACGGCCTTTTGGAAAAGCAATTCCACCGCTACTACGAAACCGCATCTAGAAACCCCGGTAATACCGGAGCCACTCTCTTGTCTCTTCTGGAAAGTCGTCTGGACAACACGGTTTACCGTCTGGGATTTGTGCCCACCCGGGCCATGGCCCGCCAGCTAGTCGGCCATTATCACGTTTTAGTCAATTCCCGTCCTGTGAACATTCCTTCGTATCAAGTCCGGCCTGGAGACATTATCACTTTTGGCCCCAAAATTAAACTTCCCGCTCCCGAGGCGGAAGCTGTTCCGCCTTCCTGGCTCTCCCGTAAAGCCCTCGTCGGCAAAGTGGAGCGTCTGCCCGAACGGGCGGACATTGACACTAGCATAAATGACCAACTTATAGTAGAATATTATTCGCGCTAATTACGCCTTTTTTGTACCATGCAAACTCCTCAATTTACCATTGCCCAATCCGGTCACAAGTTCACAATCGAGCCTTTACCCCAAGGCTACGGCCACACTCTGGGTAACGCTCTCCGCCGTGTGCTCTATTCCTCTATTCCTGGCGCTGCTATCACTTCCGTTAAGTTTGGTGGCGTCCGCCATCAATTCACCACAATCGTTGGTGTGCGCGAGGATGTAGTTCAGCTCATTCTCAACCTCAAACAAGTCCGTCTGTCTTACGTTGGTGCCGAACCCGCGCAAATTACTCTGGAAGCCAAAGGTCCGAGCGAGGTCAAGGCCAAGGATTTTAAGCTTCCGGCCACCGTCACTCTCGCCAATCCGGATTTAGTTTTGGCCCATTTAGCGGATAAAAACACCAAATTGGATATCACTGCCGTCGTCGAGGCGGGATTAGGTTACTCTCCCGCCGAAGAGCGCCAGACTACCACCATCGGCGTAATTCCTGTCGATGCCACCTTCTCTCCCGTAACCCTGGTCAATTACAGCGTGGAGGCCACCCGCGTTGGCCGGGTTACCAATTTCGACCGCCTGATTTTGGAAGTTACCACCGACGGCACTATTGCTCCTGAGTCCGCTCTAAAAACCGCCTCCCAAACCTTAGTTGATTTCTTCTCTGCAGTGGTTACTCCTCAATCCGCTCCATCCGTTTCTTCTCAATCTGTTCAATCCACAGTTCCCGGGTCAACGGTTTCTGTAGAAGAGCTAGATCTCCCTACTCGTATTGCCAACGCTTTGCAAAAAGCCGGGTTTGAAACCATTTCTTCCCTTATCTCCACCCCCAAATCAGAGCTCTCCAAAGTTAAAAATCTTGGGGCCAAATCAGTCAAAATTATCGAACTCGCTCTCCGTGATCGCGGCTTCGAGTTTTCTCTATAAACCATGTTATCCCGGGACACTAATCAGCGCCAAGCCCTGCTCAAAGGTCTAGTGGGAGCACTCATCCGCTCCGAAGCTATCGAGACCACCGAGGCCAAAGCCAAGGCCGTGCGGGGGCTGGTCGATAGCCTGGTCACGCACGCCCGCAAGGGAACACTGGCCAGCACTCGTCAGGTTGAAAAGACCGTGGCCGATAAAGACCTGGTGCACAAATTGGTGCACGACATTGCCCCGCGTTTTAAATCCCGCCCCGGCGGCTACACCCGGCTTATAAAAACCGGTCGCAGATCAGGTGACAATGCCCCTCTGGTACGCATGGAGTTTGTCAAATGAAAACCTACACCCCCACAGTTTCGGAGATTGATCGCAAGTGGCACCTGGTCGACGCTTCGGGCCAAGCTTTGGGCAGGCTGGCTACTCAAATTGCCATCTGGCTTTCCGGCAAACACAAGCCTGTCTTTGCAGCTCATTTGGACATGGGAGACAACGTGGTCGTTATCAACGCCGCCAAGGTTGTGCTGTCCGGCAACAAAGCCCAATCCAAAGTTTACTACCGCCATTCCGGGTACCCCGGAGGGTTGAAAGTGACCCCATATTCCAAGCTGGGTCCCCAGGAAGCCATCCGTCACGCAGTTTCCGGTATGCTGCCCAAGAACAAACTCCACGATCCTAGATTATTACGGTTACATGTTTACTCCGACGCCACTCATCCCCATGGCCAGCACTTCACATAAAATATTAGCCTCCGCTCTGGGCCGCCGCCGCACGTCGGCCGCTTCCGTGCGCCTGCTTTCCGGCAGCACCGAAATGACCGTTAACGGCAAACCGATTTCTCAATACTTTCCCGGTCTAGTCGCCAAAGCCCGATATTCTCAGCCCTTCGCCGCCGCCGGCGTTACCAAGTATACCGCTTCCATCAGAGTTTCCGGAGGCGGATCTTCCGGCCAATTAAACGCCGTAGTCCTAGGTCTGTCCCGGGCATTAGTTCTAGCTTCTGAAAAACTTAAAAGCCCCCTTCGGGCAGCCGGTCTTTTGACCCGTGATCCCCGAAAGCGCCAGCGCCGCATGATCGGCATGGGTGGCAAGGCTCGCCGTAAACGCCAATCCCCCAAGCGCTAAAATGGATTATAATGGTCTTTAACCGTTATGGAGAATGTCGTCGGTTTAAGTCTTCTTCATGCGACTGAAGCGGGGGCGCTTGCGGCAGCCCGGGCTGCTGGATTTGGAGATAAACACAGAGCGGATCAAGAGGCGGTTTTGGCAATGCGAGAGCATTTAAATAGCATAGAATTTCGGGGTCTGGTGGTAATTGGCGAGGGGGAACGTGACAAGGCGCCCATGCTTTACATTGGTGAGAAGTTAGGAACCGGGAGCGGAGTTGAAATAGACATCGCCGTTGATCCTTTGGAAAACACCAACGCGACGGCTTCTTTGGGGTCTCGAGCAATTTCGGTTTTGGCTGCGTCTGAGAAGGGTGGTTTATTTCATGCGCCAGATATGTATATGGAAAAATTGATAGTTGGCCCGGAGTCGATGGGCAAAGTTAGTCTGGATGCCCCGGTGAAGGAAAACTTGAAGGCGGTTGCTCAAGCTTTAAACCGGGAAATAAGAGATTTGGTTGTAGTGGTGCTGGAACGGGAAAGAAACGAACGTCAGGTTTTGGAAATTAGAAAAGCCGGAGCCCGAGTAAAACTGGTGGCTGATGGCGACCTGCTTCCCGGAGTTGCGGTGGCGATACGGGGAACGGGGGTGCATGTGGTTATGGGAATAGGGGCGGCTCCGGAGGGAGTAATAACCGCGGCCGGGTTGCGGTGTATTGGCGGAGAAATTCAGGCTAGATTTTGGCCGAAAAGCGATAACGAAGTTGCCCGACTTAAAAAAATGGGGGGAAAGATTGACAAAATTTATAATCAAGACGAATTGGCCAGCGGGAGAAAAATATTGTTTTGCGCAACCGGAGTGACGGGCGGAGATTTACTTGAAGGAGTCAGGTTTTTTGGCGGAGGGGCCAGGACAAACAGCATGCTGCTGTCGACCGAGACGGAAAAAGTCAGATTTATTGACACTATCCATACATTTGACAAACGTGTTATAAAGTATACGCTGTAGTATGTCTACCGGTGTAATTGACATTAATAACGCTTCGGAAATGATAGATGAACTGGTTTGGGAGGCGGTATTTGGTCCAGAGGGAGACAAGAAGCGGGCTAGGTGGATCATATGGGAAGCGGCTCAAAACCTAAGTGTAAAACCGTCTTCAATCAATGATTTATATATGGCCAGAGGCCGGGGAGAGACCACTCTTGATTTTACTATACCGGCAATGAATTTAAGAGGTATGGCCTATGATATGGCGCGATCGATTTTTGCAACGGCAGGAAGACTAAACGCTCGGGCCATAATTTGTGAACTTGCCAGAAGCGAAATAGGCTATACCGATCAGACACCCGAAGAGTTTTCCATAGTAGTTCTGGCGGCGGCAATAAAGGAAAAATGGAGTGGGCCCGTTTTTATTCAAGGTGACCATTACCAGGTAAAATCCGAAGTTCCAGGTATGCCAAAAGAAGGAGACATAGAAGAGGTTAAAAAACTTATAAAATCCTCTATTGAATCAGGTATCTACAATATTGACATCGATATGTCTACTTTGGTCGATTTAAGTAAAAGAACCGAAAGGGAACAACAACTAGCAAATATCAAGTATTCTGTTGAGCTAGCACAATTTATTAGAACTTGGGAACCAAAAGGCCATGCGGTGTCAATTGGCGGGGAAATTGGCCATATCGGTGGAAAGAATAGCACCTTGGCTGATTTTAAGGCCTTTATAGAAGGATTTAATAAGAGTGTGGGCAGTGATGTTTTAGGGGTCAGTAAAATTGCTGTCCAGACCGGGACTAGCCACGGCGGGGTAGTGTTGCCGGATGGGACTTTGGCTAAGGTAAATATCGACTTTTCGGTTTTATCCGAAATTGGATTGTCGGCAAGGAAAGATTATAAGATCGGTGGTGTTGTCCAACACGGGGCTTCAACATTACCGGAAAGTTTATTTGGCCAATTTACCCAAAACGGCGTGTTGGAAATCCATTTGGCGACCGAGTTTCAAAATATGATATTGGACCACCCTAGATTTCCCAAAGATCTAAAAGCCGGCATGTATGCCTGGCTGGATAAGGAGCGGCAAAAAGAACGGGGGGAGGGCCAAACTGATGAGCAGTTTCATTACAGCGTGAGAAAAAAAGCCTGGGGGAAATTTAAAAGAGAGTGTTGGGAAATTAATGAAGATGACAAAAAGGAAATTCGTGATTCTCTAAGTAGAAAGTTTGAATTCTTATTTAAGGCTTTAAATGTCGTCAACTCCGACAAATTGGTCGAAAAGCATATAAAACCATTGCGCTTACATAAGAGGCCTTCAGACTTCGGACTCGGAGAATCTAAGATAGAAAATGTTTCTGACCTGTCAGATTAATATCTCGGTTTAATTATGAAGCGTGCTAATTTATTCATTAATGGCTACGGAAGGATAGGCAGAATTTTGCATAGGATACTGCTTGATGACCCCGAACTCGATTTGGTGGCGATTAACAGTCGTTCGTCAGCGGAAAACCTGGCGTATCTATTAAAGTATGATTCGACTTATGGAAAATTGCCCAGAGACATTTCCTTCGGAGAAGATTATTTAAAAGTTGATACCAAAAAGATAAAGGTTTTTGTTAATAAAAATCCCGGCGAAATTAACTTTAAGGAATTGGGAGTAGATATCGTGGCAGAATGTACGGGCAAGTTTAGAGATAGAGCGGCATGTGAAAAACAACTGGGAAGCGGAGCCAGAAAGGTAGTCATATCCGCTCCCGGAAAAGGTGAGGACGCTTGTATTGTGATGGGGATTAATCACGATAAGTACGCCGGAGACAAGCAGCACATAATTTCAAATGCCTCGTGCACCACCAACTGTTTAGCTGTGGTGGTTAAAGTTTTGCATGAAAAATTCGGTATTAAGTGTGCCCACATGACCACAATTCATGCGGTGACCCGCTCTCAAAACGTAGTTGATGGGTCGAGCGATAAAGATTTAAGGAAAGGCAGAAGTCTTCTAGACTCTTTCATTCCCACGTCAACAGGATCAGATAAGGCCATAGGTCTTATTTTTCCGGATTTGCAAGGGAAAATCAGTGCCACCGCGATTCGGGTCCCCTTTTCGACCGTGTCAATGATTGACCTGGTAGCCCAGCTTAAAGAGAAAGTTACACCAGAGCTAGTTAACCAGGCTTTTGAAAAAGCTTCCCAGGATGAGCTTAAAGGAATTTTGGGAATATCTTTCGAACCTCTGGTTTCGATTGACTATAAAGGCGAGACGAGGTCGGCGGTAGTGGATAGCTTGTCAACGAATGTCTTAGATGACAATTTGGTCAAAGTTTTTGCCTGGTATGACAATGAGTGGGGGTATACGACCAGATTTTACGACCTAATTAGATTGGTGGCCCGAGCCTTGTAACTTATGAAATTAAGAACTCTAGAAGAGACAGATATATATCAAAAAACAGTTCTATACCGGTCAGCTTACGATATTGGGGTTAAACAGATAGCCGGCGGCGATTATGTGGTCAAGGATGACTCGAGAATTAGAGCCAGTTTGAAAACGTTAGAGTATCTTATAAATAATGAGTGCAAAATTGTTGTTTTGACGTATGTAAAAAGGCCTGACGGAAAGATCGTTGAGTCGCTTCGAACCTCGCCTCATGCTAAATCGTTATCGGCTTTGTTGGGAAAACCCGTTAGAAAAATGGATGATTGTATTGGTGACGAGGTAAGGAAAGCTATTTCTGACTTGAAAGCTGGCGAAGTGGTGATGCTGGAAAATGTCAGGTTTCACCCTGAAGAGATGATAGATGATGATAAATTTGCTAAGGAATTGACTTACGGTTGTGACCTGGTGGTATTTGATGGTTTTCCCCAAGCCCATCGAGCGCATGCCTCCACCACAGGTATACTTCGGCACTTACCTAACTGTGCCGGATTTTATTTGGAAAGCGAAGTTGCGGCTCTTTCCAGATTAACGAGTGCTCCTCAAAAACCATTTACGATAATTATTGGCGGCGAAAAAATTTCTGACAAGATCGACGCTATCAATAATCTTTATGATGTAGCTGACGCCATTTTGGTGGGTGGAGGAGTGGCCAATGTATTCATGAAGGCCAAGGGAATAGACGTAGGCAGCTCATTTGTGGAAGACGTTTTTGTTGACTTGGTTAGAACCCCCACAGAGCCGAAATTTCTGTGACGGTTCCCGCTGGTTGGGCTGCGTTGGATATTGGACCGCTTACTTCAGACGCCTTTTCTAAGACTATTAAACAGTCTAAAACGGTATTTTGGAATGGGCCAATGGGGGTATTTGAAGATGACAGATTTGCGGCCGGATCCGGAAGTATTGCCAGGGCCGTAGAGCAAGTTTCCGGCCTCACAGTCATTGCCGGGGGAGATACTATAGAGGCCGCTAAAAAGTATTGCGATATAGGAAAAATCACACATTTAAGTTTAGCGGGGGGAGCAACGCTTGAGTTTTTGGCGGGGAAAAAACTGCCCGCCCTCGAAATGCTTCGCAAAGAATAGTTCCAATCCTCAATCGCTAAACATCACACACCCGGTGTGATGCCTTGCCACTTTTATGAACCCAAAATAGGTAAGTGGTTGAATTTTAATTCCGTCCCATTACCCAAAACGATTTTCAATCTGGGAAAATCTGGGCGATTGACATTGTTGATATCCCATGGGAGATCAGGATATTTTTTGACCAAGTCTTCAAAAGGGAAATCAATCGTAAATTCAGCGTGTTCATACCCCGACTTTCGCGACTCTCCGGTTTTTGGCTCTATCAATTCAACAGCGGAAATAAGATAGTCTTTATATTTTAACTCGTTTGAGCTTGCGCTATAGCCCAAATGATCAAGGGGCAGGCCGGCCACATCAATTCCCATCTTCTCAATCTCCAAAAACCACGAATCCAAAAAATTAATATACTCGTCAATTTTCATAAGTCGGGGATGACAGAATTGAACTGTCGCCTGACCGACCCCATCGGCCAATTCTACCGTTAAACTAATCCCCGTTGACCTCAATTTTATCAGACAAATATAAATTTAGCATCTTGACTTCGGATTAAATTCGGATTACAATTAGGACAGATAAAGCTTATTGGATTAAGAGAATATGCATTGGGTCACCGTCAAATGTGGTTGGTGTAAAAAGGAATACAAAAAGAATATATACCATTACCTTCAGAATCAGATTCTGGGCCACAAGTCTTTTTGCTCCCAGAAATGTTTAGTCACAAGTAGGCTGCGAAGGAAAACTGTGGTTTGCGAAAATCCTAAATGCCAAAAAATGTTTGAGAGACCAATTGGCCAGATTTCTCATCACAACTATTGTTCTCATCGTTGTGCAGCTTCCATGACCAATCTTTCAAGACCAAGAAAAGTTAGGATTTGTCCTAACTGCCAGAAAAAATTCTTTGAACACAGAAAGTATTGCTCACTCATATGTGTTCCTAAGACACAACCTAAATATTCGAGAGAAGATTTATTAAACAAAATTAAGAGGTTCCATAAACTACACAAAAGAATCCCCATTAAAAAAGAATTCTATTCCAATTGGCAAGCGTATCGTCGGATTTTTGGCAGCTGGAACAAGGCTATTCAAGAAGCTGGATTTATCCCCAACTTAGAGAGATTTACTCACAAATATCTTGCCCGAGATGGCCATATTTGCGATTCTTTATCAGAGAAAATAATCGACAATTGGTTAACAGTGCATCATCTTTCTCATGAACATGGTGTATGTTATCCCGGCCAGACTAAATTCAAAACCGACTTTTTAGTCGAAGACAAGCATTGGATCGGATTTCCGGGACTGCGGGGTCAGCTTAAACGTTACGATGAACTATATGAAGAAAAAAAGGAGTTAACCAAAAGACTTAAAATAAAAATAGTTGAAATTCTTCCTACAGATATTTTCCCTAAAAACCAACTGGATTCCAAGCTGGGCTTTCTGCTACAATGAAACCTGTGATTGCTACGTTCAAAGAAACCCTAGCCAGCTTGCAAGACCTCAAGTATGGCCAGATTATTCTCCAGAAATCGGTCGGTCAGGCACTGTGGTATTGGACCAAATATTTACTTCTGATTATCGCCATCGGTGTTATTCTAGCTATTGCCGCTCTTACTTATTACGCTCCCCAATTGCCCAAAATATTAGGTGACCAAATTCCCGACGTTGATCTCACTATCACTTCAGGCATAGCTTCAACCACTGTCAAGCAACCATTTACCGCCGGCGATGACAAATTTATTTTCATTCTAGACACCACAGGCAAACTGGAAGATCTGGATAAATACCCCGCGGGCGTCCTGATTCTCGCGGACAAAGTCGTGGCCAAGAAAGATTCCGCTGACATCCGCATTTACCCTCTCAAAGATTTTCCCGACGGGACCTTCACAAAAGATATAGTTTTAAATTGGGTCAAAAATAATCAACTTCTCATTCTTGGTCTCGGCGCAGTTGCCCTTCTTCTGTTCGCCGTTTTCATCACCGGTTTTACCTGGATTTGGAAATTGGGGGGCATGGCCATTTTTGCTCTCCTGGTTTGGCTCGCCTCCCGAGTTATCAAACGCACTATCAGTCTGGCCGATTCCCTCAAGCTCGTTCTCTACGCTTCGGTTCTGCCGACTCTCGTTGGTACAGTCTCTGTCCTTTCGCCCAACTCCCAAATTTCTAGCATCATCCAGCTCGCCCTGCTCCTTCTTTACTCCCTCGGCTGGCTCTGGTACTTACCAGCAGGTAAACCTGCCAAGTCAAAATAACGGTATCATCCTCTTCGATTCTCCCTCTTAATCTAAGAGGGAGAAAGTAATTCGTTCAAGAATTTTACCAATATTTTTAGTTATTCCCAAGTTGTGAAATCTTACAACTGTTATGTTAAAAGCTTCCAGATATCTTGTTCGATATTTATCATACTTTTGCTGCGAAGCGTTAAAGTGAACGTTGCCATCTAGCTCGATAGCCAGTCTTTTGGCAGGACAATAAAAATCCACAACGTAACCTTCAATACTATATTGGCGAATGAATTTAAACCCTAATTTTTTGTTTTGTAAATATTTCCACAACAACTTTTCTTCAAACGTTGCGCTGTTACGTAACTCCTTGCGCCTATTTTTCATTTCAGAGATTTGTAGGTGAAATAAGGTTTTCATAAGAATATTGTAACCCCCTCTTAGATTAAGAGGGGGAAGGGGGTGATACAACTTAGCTCTTGCATTTTAATTTCTACAGGGTATATTTGGGGCTGGAATGGCTACAGATCAAAGAATGCAGGCGATCAAAATCGCCATGGAACAAATTGAGAAACAGTTCGGTAAGGGATCGATTATGAAACTGGGAGACAAGACCGACAAAATGACCGTGGACGTAGTTCCCACCGGTTCCATTGCTCTCGATCTGGCTCTGGGTGTGGGCGGGTTCCCCCGTAGCCGGGTCACCGAAATTTATGGTCCCGAGGCATCGGGAAAAACCACCATTGCCCTGCACTGCATTGCCGAAGCCCAAAAATTGGGCGGCCAGGCCGCCTTCATCGACGCCGAGCACGCTCTCGATCCGGCCCGGGCTGAAGCCATTGGAGTCAAACTCAATGATCTATATATCTCTCAGCCGGACACCGGTGAACAAGCCCTGGAGATAGTAGAGACTCTAATCCGCTCCGGCGCTTTTGACGTCATCGTCATCGATTCCGTGGCCGCCCTGGTTCCCCGCGCCGAAATAGAAGGGGAAATGGGTGACGCCATGATGGGCGTTCAAGCCCGGCTTATGTCTCAAGCTCTGCGCAAAATTACCGGCGCCATTTCCAAGTCCCACACCGTAGTCATCTTCATTAACCAGCTGCGTATGAAAATCGGCGTCATGTTCGGTAACCCCGAAACTACCACTGGCGGCATGGCCCTCAAATTTTACTCGTCGGTTCGCGTGGATACGCGAAAGATCGAGACTCTCAAAGATGGGGACAAAGTTATCGGTTCCCGTCACCGGGCCAGAATCGTCAAAAATAAAGTCGCTTCTCCTTTCTCTGTAGCTGAATTCGATATTTTAAATGAAGGCGGCATTTCCAAATCCGGTGGTCTGATCGACGTGGGACTGGAACTGGGCATACTAGTTAAAAAAGGCGCCTTCATCTATTATGGAGACACAATTCTAGGCCAAGGCCGTGAAGCCGTCAGAATTTATCTCAATGAAAACCCAAAAGTCGCTAAACAAATCGAAGACGCTATTTGGAAAGCCGCTAAGGAATCCAAAAAAGCTCTTCCCAAGCAAATGGGTGAAATCGAAGAAGAATAAGTCTGCTCTCAACTCCGGGTTGCGGCTCCTGTCCCGTCGCCCCTACTCCCAAAAAGAAGTTTTCGAGCATCTTTCCCGTCATTGGCCGGAAGCAGACGTCAACGCGACCATCGTCAAACTTAGAGACCTTAAATTTATTGATGACGAGGCCTTTGTGGACTGGTATACCACCTCACGACTTCGGGCTCGCCCCATGTCCAAGAAACTTCTAGAATTCGAGCTCAAACGTAAAGGCGTAAAAACTGTAGTGGAGTCAGACGATCTCGCTTCAGCGAAATTGGCGCTGTCAAAGAAGTCAGGCCTAACTTACAAACAAGCCATGCGTTTCTTGGCGTCACGAGGGTTCAATTGGGACACCATTGAGACCGTTCTCAAAAAGAGGTATAATGACCCCAATGTTAACTATTAAACTTTCATTTTATGGACGTGACACAGGATTTGGCCAAGCGTTTGGAGCAGGCCGAACAGGAATTTAAGCTCAAAGCTTCGGAGTTAGCGCAGGATATTGTTATCGACGCTATGCTGCATGGTGCCACCGATTACGTAGCCGAGTACACGGTTTCCACCATCACCTTGTCTTCGGATTCGGTCAAAGGCAGCATCATTGGCCAAGGCGGCCGCAACATTGCCGCTTTCGAAAAAGCCACTGGTGTGGAGATTGAATTAGAAGAAGGCAACTCTTTACGTTTGTCATCGTTTGACTCTTTGCGCCGGGAGATTGCTCGCCGCTCGTTAGAAATCCTTATCAAAGATGGTCGCATTACCCCCACCCGTATCGAAGAAGTAGTCGCCCATACCAAGCTTCAATTGGATATGGTTCTGGTCGACGAGGGTAAAAAGATTTGTTCTGCCTGTGGAGTATACAATCTCGACCCCGATCTCGTTAAAATCATTGGCCGTTACCGCTTCCGTTTTTCTTACGGCCAGAACCTGGGCATTCACACCATTGAAGAAACCAAAATCGGTGTCCACATCGCTCAGGAATTGGCTCTGTCTACCCAAGACATTGAGCACGTTCGTTTAGGATGTCTGTTGCACGACATCGGCAAAGTTGTTACCGAGGAAGAGGGGACTCATGTCCAACTGGGGGTTGAGCTGCTTAAAAAATATGGCTTGCCCGAGCCGGTCATAAACGCAGTCGCT
>Ga0075705_103_pt1 | contig 62071 bp, 86 predicted proteins | sample RifGroA2_FD_67736 | JGI IMG/M metagenome (GOLD analysis project Ga0075705, IMG submission 67736) | Microgenomates (Amesbacteria) bacterium GW2011_GWA2_47_11b | reverse complement strand
AATCGCTACCAACGTCTCAATAAACTCACCATACGTCCACCCCTGGGCCTCCACCGACTTCACCGTCGCATCCTGACTATCATAATAATTCAAGCTGGGATTCATATTTACATCCACGATGTAAGCTCGATCATGAGCGTCCACCCGGATATCCATCCGGGCAATATCCCGGCAGCCAAAAGCCCGATAAGCCGCCAAGGCCAACCTCTCTATCTTTCTATCTAGTTTGCGGCTCACCCTTACCGGAGCGTGCGCTCGCGCTCCCCAATATTCCCAAGATTTTTCATCCCATTTAGCATCATAAGTATATACATCCCAATTGTCCTTAAATTCTCCGCCAAAAGAAATCTCGCAATAGGGGAGAGCCACCGCCTTCCGCCCATTCCCAATCACCGTCACATGAATTTCTCGTCCATCAATAAACTCTTCCGCAAGCACTTCTCCCGAGAAGTGCTTAAACAGATATTTCACCCGCTCGACTAGTTCATCTTGATCAATAACCACCGAATCTTGAGAGATTCCAATTCCCGCGTGTTGACCGGAAGGTTTCACTATCAACGGATATTCCAATCCTCGTACGTGGACCACCTTTGAACGGCGGTTAAAAATTCTAAAATCGGCAGTCGTGATTCCCATGCGTTTCATCCTCCTTTTCACCCGGGCTTTCTTAGTTACATACTTAAAACAGCGCATATCATGGCCCATTTGCGCCCGACCCAGCGCTTCCAATCTCAATCCCACCTTGACATACAATTCCCAAGTTTCATCCTCCACAAAATTAAACACCACCTGCCCGGGCAGTTTCGCCGCTTTGCGCCAGTTTTTTTCCGTTACTTGCAAAGTTCTCACCATATGCCCCTGTTCTTCCAATGCCTCCGAGAGCCCCCGAGCCGCATTCTGCGCATCCTTCAGATCTTCGGCCTGTCCACCGTAATACAGAATCAACACGCTAATCGGATAATCAAAGGAAATTGGCGTCATATTGGCTTACAAACCGCATGTAGGCGTTTTCTACAATATGCTTCAATAACTCTCCATAAGTTTTAAATCCGGCCAATCGAGCAGATATCCCCATCCCTGAATCCAACTCAAAGTCCAGCCCCGGATTATTGTTAATATCCAGCACAAATATTTCCTCACCCCTGACTCGCATATCCAATCTGGGATAATCTCTGCCACCCAATTTTAAATAACATTTCTGGGCCAGTTTTGAGATTTGAATTTTGAGCTTTGAGTCGAGAACTGCCAGTCCCATGTGAGATTGATAATATTCCGGTGATTTTTCATCCCACTTCATCTCATACGACAAAACCGCTCCCGGCTTGTCAAATATCACTTCCGCCGGCGGTAATACCCACGGCCGTCCATTTTTTTCCAAAACCGTCACATGTAACTCTCTGCCCTCTATAAACTCTTCGGAAATCACCGGCTGGTTGTATTTCTTTCTTAATTCATAATTCTTAATTCTTAATTCACTTTCGTTTTTAACAATGCTATTCTGGGTGATGCCAATTCCGCAATGCTCGTAAGCGGGCTTTACAATCATGGGGAACTTTTTTCCCGGTGTCGGGATCTTATTTCTCTTCATTTCTTTTTTCATCTGCACTTTGTCGCTCGACAGTAAAAATCCCCACGACCCGGATCCGGTAAACGGAATTTTTCTCCGCTCCAAAATTTTTATTAGCTGCGTACCCATTGCAATATTTTTCCCAGTCCACTCAACTAAATTAAACACCAACTCATCTTCAATATTTTTCACTTTTGATACTTCATCTAAACCGATGCCCAACAAAGAAACCTCGTAGCCTTCACTTCTCAATACGTCTGCAGCGTCAATCGCCGAATTTTCGGTGTCCAAATCCGACTCATCGTGTAAATCTTCTGGCTTGTTGTATAAAACACAAATTGTTTTCATTACTAACAAAAGTGTGCAGAATATATAAATCTATGTCAATAGATATTTGTTCCCATCTATAGCCGTATATCACACGTTTCGTGCGCGGTAAGTAAATTTTGTGAAATTAAATAAAAATTCTTGATTAAAATTATAAATCTGTTATACTTTGTAATAATGAGTATTCGAAAGAGCCAAATTACAGCTTTTTCCTTGCCAAAAGAAACTCTCAAGCTTCTCGAAGGCCTGCAAAACAGATTTCGCAAATCTCGTTCTGAATTACTTCGAGAAATGATTAATTTCTATGTGTCTTCACAAAAAACTTCTCCTAGCCGGGTAAGGGAAAGCATTATTATTGACGACTCCGACGCAAATAAAATTCTCAAATTATATTATTCTGTCATTTCTGCAGTTAAACCCAAACCCACATTAGTCATTGGCATTGGCATCATTAGCAAAAAAAATAAGGTCATAATTGGTCTACGTAAAACGCAGGACCAACACATCAAAGATCTTCATTGGACATTTCCGTCAGGAAAATTCAATTCCCTAGAGTTTGAAAAAGAAATTATCAATACCATTCATAATGAAACCGGCTTAAAAGCCAAAGTCATTCGCCTCATTCACGCCCGCCTAATTCCTGATTCGCCCCAGAAAAAAGTGCGCATCGTCGCCCTTTATTACCATTGCAAACTCTTGAGTGGAAAAGGAAAACCCGGAAACGACTTCAAACAGATAAAATGGGTACCCGCCACCGAAGTGCATCGCCACTTCACCACCTCCGTCGCCGACGAAATCACCACATTCCTCGGAACACTCTAAAAAGTGCTAAAATCCGCGCCATGCTGCTAGAGAATCCTATCTATACGAATTTGAAAACCTTCTTCGTCCTTTCCTGTGGTTTTTTGGTGCTAGCCGAAAGGCTGCTTCGCGAGCCCCAGATAGCAATCACAAACTCTCTCAGCAACGCATCAGGCGGTTTGGCTATCGGCATCGTAGCCGGAACCATTTACAACGTTACCGAAAAATACTCCCCACTCATTCTTTGCGTCGCAGCCGGACTTTATGCCACTTCACGCAAAAACTTTTCACAGATAGGGGAGTAGGGGAGAGGTAAATCACTTAACGGGGTGAAATTTGTGATGGGTTTCTTCAGCGAATTTATCTGAAGCATGCACGTAGCGCGTCGTGGTATCTAGTGATTCATGACCCAAAAGAACTTGAATCGCCGCTGGATTAGCGCCATTCTCAGCCAAATAAGTGGCAAAGCCATGCCTCAAACTGTGAGCAGATGTGGGCACATTGATCCGCAGTTTTTCCCTGTACTGCTTGATTTTTTCTTGCAAGTAGTTTGTGGATACTCGTCGGATCGACTTTCCCGCATTCCGGCCCCGCAGTGGTGCAAACATGGCTGGAACCGAATCTTTTCTCTTGCCCAAGTACAATTCCAGCTGGTGCGTGGCCCGGTCGGTTAAATACACAAACCTTTCTTTTTTCCCTTTTCCACGTATGAAAAGTCGACCGGTGCCGTCCAGCTGTGATTTATTCAAACTCACCAGTTCCGAAATGCGCATGCCCGTCGCCATCAGCACCTCCAACATGGCCCGGTTTCGTAGTCCCACCAATTCGTCCTTTTCAAATTTTTCCGGCGACTCAATCAGTTTAACGAGGTCCGGAAGTTCCGCTACTTGCGGATGTTTCTTGTCTGTCTTAACTAGCTTAACAGCATCTGGAGAAATGGGAACTTTGTGATCCATTTCAATCATAAATCTCAAATAATTTCGCAAAGAAGATAAACAGCGATTTATACTTCCAGATTCCAACTTACGAATCGCTGTAAGGCCTTTAAACGGCAGTTTTCTATCCCGACTGATCAAATATGCCTTGAATAGTAAAATTGTCTGCTTACTAATTTTATGGAAATTTATTTTTTCGTCTTCTAAGAAGATTTCAAATTGTCTTAAATCTCTTTCATAATTATAAATAGTCTCGTTGCTATAATTCTGCGTTTTTAAATATAGCAAAAAGTTGTCAAGTTGTTCCAAAATATTTATTGCACTCATATGCCTCTTTTGTTTAATTTTTTCAAATCAATAAATATGTTTTCTTCTTTTTTACCAAAAGAGGTGTTTCCTCGGCTACCTCTTCCAGTTATTATTACTGCTTTCTTTCTCAACTTACAAAACTTAATCATTAATTTGCATTGTTTCGTCTTCAATTTTAAATAAGGACCAATTGTTTCAAGTAATGTAATTACATCATCAAGCTTAGTTATCTTAATCTGATATGCTGGCTTATCCCGACCTTCTGTACGCCTCAAGAACGCCCGTTTTCCAAATCCAATGGCCGTTTGTATGTCTTTAATTGCTTTAGGGTTAGTATTGGTAACTATAACCCAGGGATGAAACAACCAACTAGCGGAATGTTGATCATTTTCTGATTTTTGAGATTTTACAATACCAATATATCCTTCACCATCAATAAAACCTGCCAGCCATGCCTTATCAATCTCGGAAATCTCGCTTATTCGGGTTATTTTAGGAGAAGCTGATTTTTGTGACATTTTAAATTAATAGGGAATTGTAATATCTGTAACACTAATTATTTTTACCATAAGAGAAGAGCGGTTTGCTTTAAGTAAAAGAAAATCTTTACTCTTCCCCAAGAGTAATAAATGAGTGTTTGGGATATTATACTCACTTATATCAAGATGAGCAACTTTTGTCAACTATCATTAGGAGAGGACCCTCTCCCCCTAGTTTAGAAATTAGAAATTAGTAATTAGAAATTAGTGAATAACAAATCATCCCGCTTCTCTCTTGAAAAACTTATCCACAACTAGCATCACCAGTCCTTCCCCGCTAGGGCGCGACCTCTATCAAACTATATCATTTAAGGCTAAATCTGTGAAAACTCCCCTTCTCTAGGCGTGAAACATCCATATAATTACTACAGGACATTCTTACAGGTCGCTCCCCTCTCCCCTAATCTTCTGTCGCCCCTGGTGTTGGTTTCGGACCACCATTAACTATGATTTTGGCTTTAACTTCTTCTAAAGTCTCGGGGCGCTTACCGAACATATATGGAGGCATTTCCGACTCCTCCGGTGGCGGTAACTGATCGAAAGTGGGTACTTCAGCAGACCCATCGTAATCTTGATACGGAACATATCGTGCCTTTTCTGCAGTAACAACTACTCTCCACTTTCTTGTCCTTTTCATCCCAATCCTGCGGTAAGTAACATGGTGATCAAGACAACCAGGCCCACTGTTAAGTACTCCCACACCGTTTTGGTAAATAATCTTTGCGAAAAGTGGTGTTGGGAAATACCTAAATAAATATATAACATAGTTGTCAGAAAAAGTGAAGCTACGGTTAGCGACACCGGCCAAAAAGAAATGGCCACCGCCATCAATCCCTGCAAAATTGCCAGCCACACAGTGTACTTGATCACTTTCAGACTCAATTTTTCCTCCACCTCCACCGACCATAATGCCGGCAGTAGCAGTAAGCCAGACACGATCATAATTATCGGCGCCGCCAGCCACCAGTCCTCCCTGAAAGACAAAATCGAGTCATACAGCAAAAAGCCCGTGAGCATGGTCATCACAAATCCCACCGCTCCGGCCGCCCGGAACAAAGCAATGGTCCGGATGGCTGCTACCGAAAAAATATTAGCGGTCAAAAGCTGCGCATACTGCCCGATGGCAAAAGCTGCCACAACTGCCGTCCTGGCTAGCCAATGAGTCGGCAGCAGAATGTAAAACAATCCTACCGCAGCCGTAAACAGTGTAGGCGGCAGGATTACCGTCAGCCATTCAATCCCCGATAATCCTTCCCGCAGGGCCCAGCCAGATCCCACCGCAGATACCCCCACCAGAAGCGCAACCAGCCAATACCGCCATTCCACAGCAACGGGCAAGGCGTGAATCCCCCACAGCCCTCCCGCTAATATCAGCGCTGTTAATACAAACTTTTGGCGTTTACGCATAATTTGTCCACACTTTCTGGACGTCGTCTAAATTCTCCAGTTTTTCCAACACTGCTTCTATTTTAGCTCTGGTCGCCACATCTTCCACTCTCACCTCAAAATTCGGCGTCTTATCCGCGGAAAACAAATAAGCCACCGTTCCTTTCTTTAATAGTTCCCACATCGCTGCAGCCGTACGCAGTTTATTGTCTGTCACCGCCGACACTATCACCGCCACTCCTCCCGGCCCAAACCCTTCAAAAGTCACTTCGTACAGCTCGCCCTGAGCCGGGTGAAGAGCCCGTTCAATGTTATCCTTAGGCATGTTGTATTGTTTCGCCTTCTCCAAAGCCAATTGCAAGCCCTTACCCTGCTTCACCGCAATCGTGATAGCTTTCCCCAATTTGGTAAAAATCGCTCCCTTCTTAGCATCATTTATCCCTTTCTGCCGGTGAATTGTCGCCCACTTACTGTGTCCACTCATTGACTTTATTGTACCATCCCCTATACTTTTTCCGATGCACCCCACACTATTGGCCAAACAGGCCATCGACGCGGCCCTGACCGGAAACTGGAAAGAAGCCGTCAAGATAAACCTCTCCATATTAAAACACGATCCCAGAGACATCGAGTCGCTCAACCGCCTGGGCCGGGCCTTCATGGAAGTGGGGTTCAAATCCAAAGCCGAAAACGCTTACAAAAAAGTTCTGCGCCTAGACAAGTTCAATACCATCGCTACCCGCAACTTAGGCCTGCTCAAAACATCCAGGTTCAATCGTCAAGCTTCCAGTAACAAGTCTAGCCATCCCCAAACCATGTTCCTGGAGGAACCGGGGGTCACCAAAACCGTCCAACCCATTCGCCCAGGTGACGCCAAAGTCATTTCCCGTCTGCACCCCGGCGATCCCGTCAGAGTAGTTGTCCGTCAGCACAACGTTGTGGCAATTACCACGTCCAATGAATATTTAGCCCGCTTCCCTGATGATCTGGCTTCCCGTCTGCGCACTTTCATCCAGGCCGGCAATACTTATACCGCTTTCATCCGCTCCGTTGATCCCTTGAGAATATTCGTCCGCGAAACTCACCGGGCCACTAAATACCAATCCACTCCCTCTTTCCCCTTAACCGAAAAGCTGAGTTACGCTGCCTTCACCCCCCCGGAGCTCATTCACGAAGAAAAACCCGACGTGTCCGCAACCGAAGAGCAGGAAGAGGAAACTCCTCCCGAAGAATCACCTCTGGCCGAGGAATAGCTCCACCTCCCCTTCCCCCAAATCTGCCTCTCTCCAACTGCAACCCAAAGACCTAACCAGAAGTTTCACCCCGATCTTAGACTTAGACTGTTTACTACTTCTCACCTGGCATCCGGAAATCTTGTCTTCACTCGTCTGGGTCGCCACTACTCTCATCCCGGTATTCTCAATTTTTTGGGCCTCCCGTGCCGCTAACCCCGGCTCGCCAGTAGTGTTTACCACCGTCACAGACAACCGCTCTTCCAAAACGGCTTCGCTGGCCAATAGATCCCTGGCCGCCGCATTCCATGTATCATCTAGCCTCCAGACCTCCGCCCCGTCCACCATCCGCGCCTTTATCATCCACACTGTTCCATCCACTTCCCTCCATGCGGCCCTGCGCCCCCAATACCACCACAGCACCCGGTCCTGCCAGTGCATATGCTTGGCCGCCGCAGTATACAAAATACCCAATTCATCAGCTACCAAGTCCGGCCTGTCCGCCTGGCCCGCCAGCCACTCCCCTTTCCCATCAACCCCCCCAATCAGCCAGTTTTTCGGAAAAATAATCTTTATCCCTTGAGAAGTCTTGGGATCAAAACTGGCCACTTCCACCTTGTCACTCGTATCTATCACCGTAAACCTCACTCTCCCATCCCAGACCCCCCGGGCAAACACTAAATAATAAACACTAAATCCTAAACCCAAAATCAAAACTACCAAAACTAGCACTTTCGCCATAGCATCTAGTATACTGGTAGTAATGCCCAAAAGTCTTCCCGATTACCTCAAATCCCGCCACGCCCCGGAGGACGTCAACGCCAAGCACCGGCAGCGCCTCAAATTCCACGACAAAGTCGCTGTTCTCATCACTTCAGCCATCGGCTCCATGTACGCCCTGTATTTCTTTATCATCTTTGTCTTTGGTTGGATGCTTTGGCAATCAGTCTCACCCAAACCTTTCGACCCATTCCCATATATCTTTATGATCTTCATTTCCAATATCGTTCAATTGCTTCTCCTTCCCCTCATTATGGTCGGCCAAAACATCCAGGCCAAACACGCCCAATTGCGCGCCGAAGAAGATTATCACACCACCAAAACCATCCACCAAGACATCGAAACCATCCTCACCACCCTCTCCGACCTTAAAAAAACTTAGCTATTCTCTCCACAACCCATATTGCCCCACCCACCAACGCCGCCATATAACCTCATTCTACCAAACCCTATAGTCATTTTCTACCTCGCACCCTCTTTCTCTTTAGTAGTAAACACTCTTTTTCTTAAGGTCCTATCCAGAATAGTCCCGTCCATCTCCTCACAGGCCTGGCATGCATACACAAGATCGCTTACCACTCTATAAATCCCACTTTCTTTTGATTTAAATGCAGTTAAAGGATTAGCCAGAGCCGGCAGGGGAGCAAAAAGTCCAATAATCCTTTGGTAAACAGATAAAAAGGGGGCAACGTCTCCTAATTGAGAAAATTCTGGATCGTCCTTATGATCATGCAAAATTTTCAAACCCCTCAGTTCATTTGACTTATGCACGGGATCATTCCCCCAAGCCCGTAGTCCAACCAACTGCATATCTCCCGCAATTATCTGTCCCACTTCAAAAATTTCGTCAGCACTGGTACTTCTGGCTTTGGCCGCCACCCAACCTAGCGGGCTCATTATTCCTCCTCCCACCCATCCAGAAAAAGCCGTTGTAAAAAGAGGGTTAACTTTACCCCCCACATCATTCTTAAGGGTTCTTAATTTAAGTATTTCATAGTCTTCTTTGGCTCCTAAAAAACCAACTTTATATTTCAATATTGGATCAACGCCATATAATATCCCGTATCCCAAAGCCCCGACACTTGCCAATCTTAACAACGGTCGTAGCGGGCGCACTATTTTCATCTCCCACCTTCTTTTTTCTTCTCTCAAACTCCAAACTTTAGCTTGTCCAACCATCCTTTCATCAATATATCTCCAGGGATCGTTTCCTTTCAGTCCCATGGAGCCAAGCATTTCCCCCATCATCCCTCTCTCGATTCTAAAACTTACTCCCCTATCAATCGCCTGTCGTATAAACAAAGAGCCTTCTTCATAAGTGTATCCTCCCACTTCGGGTTCCATACCCAAATTCTACTTCAAAGCGCCTATAGTTAGCAATTTATCCCTCTGAACCTGACCGTGAGTAGTTCCGCCCATGTTCCACCTAAGAGGTGGAACATTACTCAACTCCTCATAGTATCAACCGCTCTCTTAGTTCCTGGCCTTTGGCTTGCAAATACTTCCTGTCCAAGCCGTGCACCGAAATCAGATGAGACAGGTATTCGCCCCCGATGGTGTGGGGAACCAGTACCAAGTCCGCTCCGGATTTGTAGAGACGCACAGCGTCAGCCGTATCAGCCGCCAGAATGATAGAAATTGGCCTCTTCTTCTTCAAGGCGGACAGTAATTGCAGATTATCCTCCACGTCCGAAACCGTAGACATCACCATTTCCGCCTTGTCCAGATTCAATTCTTCATACAACTCATAATCAGCAATGTCTCCGTACACTCCTCCAATCTCTTCCACGACCTTGGGATCAAAATCCACCACCACCACTTCCCGCCCCAATTTCTCCAAAGCCGGCCGAACCACCCTCCCCGTCCGGTTGTGCCCAAACAAAACCACATGCCCAGTGAGACTTCTACTCTTTGTCTCCGCTTGTCTTGTTTCCTTAAACTCAAATATTATTAGCCACTTCCCAATCAATTTATAAATTTTTTCGGCGTGCAGAATTAAATACGTCGATCCCGTCATGGTCAGCATGGCCACCAGTCCCACCAATCCCAGAATACTTTTATCCACGTGTCCCACCCGCACCGCCAGCGCTACCACAATCAAGGAAAACTCGGACACTTGAGCCACCGCCGTGCTGGCTAAAAACGCAATCCGCCGACTATATCCTTGCCAGCCCAAAATTATCATTACTATCAAGGGGTTCCCCACCAACACGAACGCTGCCAAAATTATCGCCGGCAACCACATGCTCCCCAAACCAGCCCAGCCAATATTTGCTCCCAGGCCTACAAAAAACAACGTTAAAAAGAAATCCCGCAGCGGGCGCACTCGAGACACAATTTGCAAGTTTTGGGCCGCGTTAGCCAGAGCCAATCCGGCCAAGAATCCCCCAATTTCCGGCCCAAATCCTACCCACTTAGACGAGACAGCCGCCGCCACCACCAAGCACCACCCCACACTCACCACAAACAGCACTTCTGTAGATCTGCCCAGCCAATCCAAGATTTTCGGCAGCATCCGGTCAGACAGCCAAATAGCCACCCCCACCATTACTGCTCCCTTAACCACCACCGTTCCCAAATTTAGCCAATTCACGTCTCCTCCACCCGCCAATCCCGAAAGCACAGTCAAAATCCCAATGGCCACAAAGTCCTGCACCAGCAAATACCCGGTGGCAATTTTCCCATATAGGCTCTGCAGATCCCGCTTTTCAGATAATAACTTGACTACCATGACCGTACTTCCAAAAGTCAGCGCCACTCCCAAGTACACCGCTGGTACCGCTCCAAATCCCAAAAGTCTAGCTAGAAAATATCCCATCGTGCTGGTAATTACTATCTGTCCCAAACCGGTAATTACCGACGTCCGCCCGGTTTTTTTCAGATCCGCCAAGGGCATTTCCAACCCCACCAAAAACAGCAGCAATGTCACTCCCACTTGCCCCATAGCCGAAATAATGTCCAAATTCTTTCCAATCCCGGCCAACACCATCCCCGCTAAGATATACCCCAGGATCACCGGCTGGCGTAAGAGCTTAGCCACCACACCTGCAATACCCGCCAACCCCATTACTCCAGCTAACGCCAATACCCACTGATTCATAGTTTTAGTGTACCACCTTTTCTAGTTCTTCCGGAAGCTCAGCAGTGAAGGTCATTCTCTCTCCTGTTGTGGGATGGGTTATTTCCAAAGACTTGGCATGCAAAAATAATCTTGGGCAAATTTGCAAATCCTTTTTCCACGTTTTCCTATCCCCATAAATAGGATCACTCACAATCGGGTGACCCAAGTGCCGCATGTGCACCCTTAGCTGATGCGTCCTCCCGGTATGAGGTGTAAGTTCTACTAACGTATAGGGTCCAACCCTATGCAACACGCGCCACTCGGTAATAGCGGTTTTACTTAAATCCCCGCCCACAAAAAATTTCATGCCCCGACGTTCCAGTGGGGTGGACACCACCCCTTCCCTCTCCTTAAACTCGCCATGCACCAGCGCTACATATTTCTTCACCGTCTGGCGCTGCAAAAATTGCTGTTTCAATTTCTCGTATGCCTCGGAGCTTTTAGCCAGCACCATTACCCCACTCGTGTCCTTGTCTAATCTATGTACTATCCCCCCTTTTTCAAAAAATTCTAAACTCGAATCTCTAAACTCTAAACTTTTAGATTTAGAATTTGGAACTTCGGATTTGTTTAGGATTTCGGATTTAAGATTTAGAATTTTATTGGAGAACCAATCCTGAATTGTAGGCTCCTTGACTGTCTGCGCCCGATTCACCACCCACCCCGCCGGTTTATCAATCACCCGCATTACCTCGTCTTCAAAAATTATTTTCGGCTCACTTCTCACGCTTTTTTTCGCAATCCACGCACAACGTCGTTTCCGGCAGTACTACTAGACGATCTGTATCAATAAATTTTCCACACCTCTCGCACAATCCATACTTCCCTATTTTTATCTGCGCCAACGCCTTCCTAATCTGAATAATTGTTCTGTCATAAGCCTTCTTCACAGCAGACACCCGCATATGCCCGATCTGTTCTGCCGCATCCGCGTCCGCCGCGGCGTTATCGTCCAGCCTGGATTTATCCAAAAAAGGATCTTCGCCGTGCAAGTCTTTTTTCTTCTTCTCCAATACCGATAGCTTTTCTTCCAAATGTTTGGCCACTGGCTCTACCACTTCTTTAGGATATCTTATTACTTTTTTATCCATGTAATCTTGGAAAACCTGTAACCGGCGCGTAAATAAACACTTACTGCCAGCGTTACAAAGATCCAGGCAGCCAAGTATACCTTGTAGTTCTGCCATGGCGCAAGCCCCATCCACACCCCCGTCCACCACACAGCACATGCCAGTCCCACCAGTCCTCTCTTTCCGCTTTTATACCAGCGAAATTTTCTGTAAACGGCGGCCAATCCCCACAGCGCCAATACTCCTATCCCCATCACACTACCCACTACCCACCACCCCCTCCCCAAAGCTGCCGCCGCCCCCACTACCAAACTTGCCCTGGCCACCACGTCTGCCCATTCCCACGCGTCCCACTTTTTAAATTTGCACCACACTACCAGCACCAAGGTTACTCCTGCCAGTACACCCATCAAGTCCCACCATTTCCAGCCCCAGCCCAGCGCCCAAGCCGCCCCGGCCAACAGCAAACTCAAGGTTAAAATGTCCTCCTGATCATAATCCGCCCGCATCGTTTTCCACACCCAAAAGCTGACTATTAGAAACACCACTCCGATCATGCTAAAATCATAACACACTCTATGTTAGAGCTTCCCCATACGCTCATCGGCGCCGCTATTGCCACGGCCATCCCCGATCCGCGCATCTCTCTACCCCTGGCTCTACTTTCCCACTTTGTCACCGAATACATTCCCCACTGGAATCCCCACCTGTTTACCGAGCTCAAAACTCTAGGCCACATCACCCGCAAAACCACTCTTATTGTCGCCGCCGACGCCACCGCCGCCCTCATCTTAGGTACCTGGATTGCCCTGCGCTCACCCCGACCGCTAATCATCTTAGCGGCCTGTTTTTTAGCTGTCCTACCCGATGTTTTGGAAATCCCCTACTTCTTTTTTGGCTGGCGGCCAAAAATCGAAGAAAAACTTGTTCTTTGGCAGCGCTCTCATCAACTTAACGTCAAACCCATCTGGGGTATCATCTGCCAACTAGCTGTCGTCGTCGTCACCCTCTACTTCACTCTTTCCGCGTAAGATCCGTCTCTGGTATCGATTAGCACTTTATCTCCTCCATTTATAAACAGCGGCACCCGGGTTTTAATCCCGTTATCCAACACTGCATCTTTATATAAATTAGATACACTATTGCCTTTCACTCCCGGGTCAGTTTCCGCCACCATAAATTCCATTTTGGGGGGCAACTCCACCCACAATGGTCGCTCATCCCAAAACATTACGTTCACCTGCACTCCCTCCTTCAAGTACTGAACGCTAGACGCTAGTACCTGAACGCTAATTTCGATTTGCTCAAAACTTTTGGGGTCCATAAAGACTCCGGCATCCCCACTGCGATAGAGAAACTTGAGCGGCCGGCGCAGGGTATTAATTTCTTCCACTTTTGCAGAGTTGATAAAACTTTTTTCGGTAGTAGCCCCCGTCAATAAATTTTTAGCCTTAATTCTAATCGTGGCCGATCCCCGCCCCATCTTCACATGCTCGTATTTCAAACACACCCATGGCGCTCCATCAGAAAGAAACGTCACCCCATTCCTCAAATCCTGCACATTTATCATAGCCTGGCAATTTTACTGCCAAACGCTTAAAATTGGAAGCTAGATGCCGGGGTGGCGGAATGGCAGACGCGCCACTCTCAAAAAGTGGTGAGCCTTAAGCTCATGCGAGTTCGACTCTCGCCCTCGGCACAGTGTGCTAATATGAAAGTATGAAGGGATGCCTGCAAGGTTGTTTAACTTTCTTTGCCCTCCTTATCATCTCCTCTGTACTTTTAGGTTTCTTGGGCTGGAAATACGTCAAAAAGCAATTCCTGACTGCTCCCTCCACTGCTCCCATTATCACCACTTTAGAAGTTGATTCCGGCACCGTCACCAAAAACGGCTCTCCGGCCAAGACCGGCGACCCTCTTGCAAATGGCGACAAAATTCACACCGCCAAAAACTCTGCCGCCACCCTCACCTTCCCGGATAATTCAGTCTTGCGTCTCGACGAAAACACCGATATCTCTGTTTCTCAAGCCTCCAGCCTCAAAATATCCATCTTCCAATCTCTAGGTCGTACCTGGTCCCGGGTGGTCAAATTAGTTGACTCCAACCACTCGTATGAAATCGTAACTCCCACCGCCGTAGCCACCGTCCGCGGTACCGCTTTTGCTACCAACGTCAATTTAGATGAGTCCACCAATATCGACACCGACGATGACATAGTAGACGTCTCTACTCCCGACCGCAAAATCAAGTTAGCCGTAGAAGCCGGATCCGGAACCGATCTCACCAAAGACCAGAAGAAGCTCTTCAAACGCGCCATCCGCGAAGAACTCAAAAACTCCCCCTGGTATCAAAATAACCGCCGCCGGGACCGTGAAGTTCTGGATAAATTGAGTAAATCCGGCGCCAGTGCTTCCGATATTATTTCCGTCATCCGCACGGTTAGCCCGGATGACCTGGCCAAGATCCAACGCGTCGTCCAAAAAGCCCAATCCGGCAAACTCAACCTTACTCCGGCTCAACAAGCCCAACTCGAGCCGCTGGCGGCCAAGTTTGAAGCGTCCGGCGGCAAACTCGATCCCTCCATGGCTCCAGATGCAGCTGCCGCTCTAGCTATCATTTTCCCCGAGGATTTCTCCGACACTGCTCACTGGACCGCGGTTATCCGCGCTCTCATCCCCTTCATTTCCAAACTTCAGCTTTTGCGTTTAGACTCTACCGAATAAAACTTCAGCCGATCGCCTTTGAAACGAAACTTCAGAGATTTCAACGGGCCGTTTCTGTGTTTGGCAATATCTATATTCATGTCTTCCAAATTTTCGTCGTTTTCCCGCCACATAAACATCACTACGTCTGCGTCCTGCTCGATAGCCCCTGATTCGCGCAAATCAGACAGCTGTGGTCTTTTTACCCCCCTAGATTCTACCTGTCTGGATAATTGAGATAGTGCCAGTACCGGAATTTTTAATTCCCGAGCGAGATTTTTCAATCCTTGAGAAATTTCCGATACCTCTTGCACCCGGTTGTCCAGATTTCTCACCGGTCGCGCCAGTTGCAAATAGTCTACGATAATAAGTCTCAATCCATGCTCCGCTTGCAATCTCCGGGCTTTGGTCCGCATTTCCAGAATACTCGCCCCCGGCGTGTCATCAATATACAGCGGGGTTTCATACAGCTCTCCCATAGCGTCAGACAGTTTGGTAAACTCGCCTTCATCTAACCGACCCGTTTTCAATTTCCACGCATCAATCTCCGCCTGGGCCACCAACAGCCGGTCCATCAGTTCCTCCCGGCTCATTTCCAATGAGAAAAATCCCACCGGCAATTTATGTTTAAAAGACATATTTTGAGCGATGTTAAGGGCTAAAGCGGTTTTCCCGACTCCGGGTCTGGCTGCCAAAATAAGTAAATTGCTGTCCTGCATTCCCGCCAGGGTATCGTCTAAATCGGCAAACCCTGTGGGCGCTCCCCGCAAGCTTCCGGCGGTTTTATGTAGTTCATCCAGCCGATCAAAGGATTCGGCCAAAATGTCTTTCACTGGAGTAAATACCTGTTTCAAGTGTTGCTGAGCCAAGGAAAACACTTTTTGCTCGGCTGTGTCCAGCATCTCCCGCACATCCGCACCCGCATCAAAACCCATTTCGGTTATTTTCTGGGCCGCCGAAATCAACTGCCGCTTGGTATACATATCCCGCACTACCCGGGCATAGCTTTCGACATGCGCCGCCGTCGGCACTTTGTTCACCAATTCCGCCAGATAATCTTTCCATTCCTTTACATTTTGCGTTTTTGATTTTTTGAGTTTTTCGGTAACCGTCACCACATCCACCGGTTCCCGTTCCTGATACAGCTCCATAATTACCGAAAATATTTGTCCGTGTTTTTCTTCGTAGAAATGTTCGGGGCGCAAAAACTCTACCACCGTCACCACTGCGTCACGATCCAGAAGCAACGCCCCCAATACCGATTGCTCCGTTTCCACCGAATGCGGTGGAATTTTCAGGTTGTCAGACATACGGTTGTCAATTCTGAGGGCAGTTTATCACGACTAATAGTATATTTAGCGACCCCCTCTTTTCCGGTAGTTACCACCACCCACGGATCAATTTGTTTCACCATTTCCGGATCCACCGTTTCCATCACCAAAATATCGATTGCGCCCGCCTCGGAGGATTTGGTTGCCGTACACAGTCGCAATCCATCTATTTCCACTATATATCCTCCCCCCACAAATCCTACTACCGATACTCCCCCCACTTCATACTCCCCCGGGCTATCAATTACGAAATTGTCATTAATGGTCACTTTTTCTCCCACCCGCACGCCCCCCGCCTTCCCCTTGATTTTAAATTCACCTTTGGCAAATGTAATGTCCATAAGCTTCTTGACAATACCACACTCTTAAGATATTCTCCATCCTGAAATGAAGAAGGAAGTCATCCTGGCCATTTCCATCGGATTCGCTCTCGGGCTGATCATCACTTTCGGTATCTGGACGGCTAATCAGAGCTTGAAAAACCTCCCCCAACCTTCACCCAAAGCCTCCGTATCACCGTCTCCCACACCAAGTAACGAAGTAACTAATAACCAACTAACAATTTCTACCCCCGACGACGAAGCTCTGGTTTCCACCGATACGATTACTCTCTCCGGCACAGCCACGCCCAAGGCCACCTTACTGATCATTTCCGAAAACGGCGAGCAGACCGCCACCGCCGACACCACCGGCAATTTTTCCCTTGACGTCGATCTCATCACCGGTTTTAATACCATCACCGTCTACTCATATTCAGCCTACGGCCAAGAGGCCTCTAAATCTCTAACTATTACCTATTCCACCGCCAAAATATGATGCTTAGCCTACTTTTAACCGCCACCCTTTTAGCCCAAGCTCCCACGGCCACTGATAGTGCCATTCGCCAGGCCGTCAAAGATCAAGTAGACGCCATCAAAACCGCCGTGGCCCGCCGGGCCTTCGTCGGTCCCATTTCTGCCAAATCCGAAGCCTCCATCACCATCACCAATCTTGCCAATCAAACTCGCACTGCCGTAGTTGCCGGCGATGCCACCATCAAACTTACGGGTGGTAAAGAAGGCACGTTTGCCGATCTCAAGGTCGGCGATTTCGTTATCGCCATGGGCGATATCGACAGCCAAGGCACACTGGCCGTCAAGCGTCTGTTGATCATCGCCAAACCCACTCCAGATAAGCGAGTCGTCGTCTCCGGTCGAGTTACCGATCTGTCTACATCCGATCTGACGGTGGAAACTGCCGCCAAAGAGGTCTGGACTGTTAAACTCCAAGCTGCCACCAGCTACGCCGGTAAAATCAAGAAATCCGATATCAAAGTCGGCGACCGCATCGTAACGGTCGGCACCACTTCCACCGCTCTCAATCTCACCGCCAAGCTCATCGTTCAGCTCTCCACTTCTCCTACCGCTTCCCCCTCCACCCCTTGACAACACATTATCAAACCGTTACAATCGTAATGATATGAATACCATCCTCCAGGTCCCTATCGACAAAACTCTCCGCAACCAAGCAGCCGCCGCTGCTTCCAATTTAGGCTTCTCTTCCCTTCAAGAAGCGGTTAGAGTCTTTTTGACCCAACTGGCTGACAAAAATGTAAAAATCTCCTTTGAACCCAAAGAAACCAGTTGACAAACGAAAAGCTATAGGTTACACTACCCTCAATTTGTAAATCCGTTATGAGCGCAGTCACGCCGCGCCAGGAGACAGCCAAATACTGTACAGAAGGCTAACTGTAAAAATAAGCCAGACGATGTCGCAAATCGCGGAGTCGCCACAAAGAGTCTCGATAAAGTAATTTATCGGGGCATAAGGATGGGACCGCGGGAAGCGGTCTTTTTTATTGTAAAGACGCCTCTCGTTCCTTGAGCGTAAGCGAAATCCTGAGCTTGTCGAAGGATTAGCTACCACGTTCAAAGAACGGGAGGTTTTTGTTTTATATGTCATTAGAAAACAAGTACTATATTGTTTCTAAAACTGGTTTTGGTGGACCAGGGTTTAGGCTGGCAGAAAAGCTTGTGCGTAAAGGTAAAGATTTAGTGAAGAACCCCAGAATTCCCTCTCGTGGCCCGCAGGGTGAAATAATTACCACAAAAAAACGTACTAGTAGTCAAGGAGAACTGTGGAGAGTTTCTGCCCGTCCAAATTTATCACCTTCATCCCCCAAGGCAAGAGTTGCGCTGCTTTCCCTCACCGAACCGATTGAGCCATCAAGATTATGGTCTCCTACAGACTATTCTCCAGTAGAATTTGCGCTAATAGTTCTAAATAGACTTATATCAGAAAAGGAAATTAAGCTATCACCAGCGGAAAAATTATTTTTAATTCTTCAGTCCGAGTCCCGCTTCCCAATGCAAAACCCGGATGTTTTAAAACAGAGAATAAGCCAAAGGTACCAAGAAGGTAATTCACTTAGAATTGGATTGTTTGTTTGCCTGAATATGAAATGCCAAGCCATTGAAAACCGCCCAGTTAACTACGTAGGCCAAGAGCAAAATCGACTGGAAACTCCACGCATTAAACGCCGAACCCAAGAACTCACCGCCCGCCTAGCCGACTCTGGCCTCCCTTTCCAGTGGGACTTTATTCTAGCGGACACCGACCCGGAGGAAATTTATGGAGACTGGCTATCAGGTGACCAATCTCAAGCCATTGACCTTTACGAATCCAGACTCAGAACTCAAGTCAGATGGTCATCGCTAAAAAGCAAGTATCAAGAAGAATACTCTAGCAATTTTGACCTGGCCTTAGCCAACTGTGAACAATTAGTAGGTCCCGACTACATTCAGGCCAGCGTTCAGCGCAGGCAGAATTTTTTTACAGATAAAGTGGGTTTACCAATTACCGCCGAAAATCGGTTAGTGTGTGAACTAACCGCACGAAGAAACATCGCTTCTTACGCAGCCCAAGGCCCGATAATCAACAGAGAATATGATTGCCTGATCATCGCTGATCAGGACCCACTCCGGTTTGGAGTAATTCAAAGTTTGTTTGCCCCCGAATTACCTATTTGGTACCCCTATCCAGGCTAACATGAATAAATTAAGTTCATTTATCAAATCGGTTAACTTGCTCCAGTGCGCACCGAGCGAAAACTTAGAGCAAGTTCTTGAGTGGGTTGAAAAAGATGAACCGATCACTTTTTTCAGTTGGAAAATGTACAAAATCTCATTGTCCCAGCCACAAGTTACGGCTAATCCATTTTTCGATTGCGACGAGGCGAACAAATACATCGAGAAAGAGAAAAGTTTCTTAAAAACACTACTCGATCAAAAAATCAGGTTTAAATATATAAAACTAATCCCGGATGAACTCACTCAAAAGTTTTTTGGGATAAAATTCAACCGTAAATCAAAACTATTTGCCAAGCAAGTGAGCCAATACTTCAAAAGGATCTATCCCAAAACTCAAGTAGTTCAAGTTAGCAAATTACTAGCTAATAACCCTGAGTTAAATTCATTTTATGAAAGAATTTATCAACTTGGAACGAAATTAAACATTCCCAATATACAATTCGAAAAGGAAGTAGTTTTCCGGTCAACATATTATACAAAAGCTCCTCTTTCAATCAACCAAAGCTCTAAACTGGCCAGAAAAGCTTTTGGCTTATTTGCTGCCGAAACTGCCATTATCTTTAAATACTTCCCAAATCCCGTCCTATTGGCAGGACAAAGATCGGTTAATACCTACAAATATGAGTTTTTTAAATTCCCAGCTGACAGACTAATCTTACCTAAGTTATTTGTTCTATAATCAAACAATGACCACACCCCAAACTCTCAAGGGCATTCGGGGTTTATTGCCAAGAATTGATAAAAAATATGTCTAATAATTATAAAATCCTCTCAATTGACGAAAGCGGAAAAGCATCTTTTAATCATCCTTCGAATCTATTTACACTTTCGGCAGTCTTAATTCCTGAATCATTCAAACCAAAATTAGATTTAAAAATTAGAAAGCTAAAAAGGAAGTTTTTTAAGAACGAGGATATAGTTTTCCACAGTCGTGACATGTCTAGGAAGAAGGGCCAATTTTCGCTACTGCGTGATCCTAAGAATGAGACTCTGTTTTGGTCAGAATTTATAAGTATTTTAAACAACGACGAAATATCCTTGATTTTCGTCATTACAAATAAACTGAAGGCCAAAAAACTAGGATGGCAGCCCAAAACAATTTTAAAAAGGTCATATTCCAGACTTGCTGAACTCTTTTTAACCAATTTAACCAAAGATCAATCGAGAGGGAAAATCATTGCCGAATCCGACCCATCTCAAGACTTGTTCCTAATGGAAGCACATGCTAGCCTACAGTCACTAAACCAAAACTATAGAAATAGCGTTACGTCTATTAGTTTTGTTAAAAAAACCAATCTAGATCCAGATGTCCAAATAGCCGATGCATTAGCTCCCATTGCGGGTATGATCTTTTCCGGGGTGGTTGGAAAAAGTAGAATTGAGAAAATTACAGAAAAGCCGGCCATGGCTATCCGCACATACACCGACTTCTCAAGCTTTATAATACGTTAGAATTACATATATGTCAACCATCCAAACATTAAAAGGCTTTCGGGATTTTTTGCCTGAAACAATGGCAGTCCGTTCGCGGGTCATAAATATCCTCAAAACCGTCTTTGAAAAATATGGGTTTTCAGAGCTGCAAACACCCACTCTAGAATACGCCGAAGTTCTCACCGGCAAATACGGTCAGGAAGCCGAAAAGTTGATGTATCTTTTTCAGGATCCAGGTGGCCGAAAAGTTGGACTTAAATATGACATGACCGTACCTCTGGCCCGAGTCATGGCCCAATATCCCGACCTTCCCAAACCCTTCAAGCGGTATCAAATCCAGCCGGCCTTCAGAGCCGAAAATACCCAAAAAAGTCGGTATCGCGAATTATATCAATGTGACGTAGACACAGTTGGCACTCTTTCCCCACTAGCCGACGCCGAAATTTTAGCCATTATCTCTGATGCTCTCACTGGCCTTGGTTTTAAAGAATTCAAAATTCGGGTCAACTCTCGGCAAATTCTCTTTGGCATAACCAAGGATTTATCTGTCCTACAGTCAATTGACAAGTTAGACAAGAAATCTGCCAACGAAGTCAAACAGGAGCTGTCACAAAAAGGCCTGTCTCCGGACGAAATCCAAAACATTTTTGCCGGTCTCGATTCGGCCAAACCGGACCCCAATCTAACCCAAATTATGGACATTGCCGAAAAACTGGGGGCCAGAAATATTGAATTCGACCCCCGTTTGGTGCGCGGTCTGGATTATTACACCGGAGTAATTTTTGAAACTATGGTTACCGAACCTAAGATTGGCTCCATTACCGGCGGCGGCCGCTACGATAACTTGATCAAGTCCTTGGGCGGTCCTGACCTGCCCGCGGTTGGCACGACTCTGGGGCTGGACCGCATCTGTGATGTCATCGAAGAGCTCACTCTCTGGCCAGATCTACCCAAATCTGCTACCAAAATTCTAGTCACAATTTTTTCTCAAGACTTATACTCTCCTGCTCTTATCCTCTCCAGCTCTCTGCGCGACGCCGGCATCAACACCGAACTCTATCCAGACGCTTCCGCCAAACTCGACAAACAGCTCAAATACGCCAATGCCAAAGGTATCCCCTACGTCGCTATCATCGGCCCGGAAGAAGCCGCCCAGAACGAAGTCAAAGTTAAAAACATGGCCACCGGAGAGCAAAAATGTCTGCCAGAACAAGAGCTTATATCCTTCTTCTCATAACCGTTGCCATTTGGGGCTTTGCCGGCCCGGTTATCAAATTTACCCTAGATTATTTCGACCCCGTCGTCTTTCTCACCTACCGCTTCTTGCTTACTTCTTTAATTCTTATCCCTTTACTCTTTATCTTTGAACCCCGTTTCTGGACCAAGTTGTCTCACTTCACCCCCCGCGACTGGTTCTATTTAGGCCTGTGTGGCCTCACCGGCACCAGTTTACAGCTAGGCCTGCTTTTCTGGGGCTTTAATCTCACTACATCTATCGACGCTTCTCTGCTTTCGTCGGCTTCTCCCATCCTCTCCACTCTCGCCGGCTGGTGGATACTCCACGATCACATCACCCGCCGCGAAAAAATCGGCATCGCCATCGCTTTTGTTGGCTCCATAGTCGTTGTCTTCCAACCATTCTCCGGATCGCTAGCGGGGAACCTCCTAGTTGTAGCCGCCGACGTGGTCTGGGTAGCCTACCTCATTCTTTCCAAAAAACTTCTCCGGCACCAACTTTCACCCCTGCTTATCACCACCTCAAACTTCTTCATCGGTTTCCTCTCCATGTCATTATTACTATTCGTGAATCATAAATCATTAATCGTAAATCAGCCTCTCGGCGCTCACTTAGGCGTAATTTATATGGCCGTCTTTTCCGGTGCTATTGCTTACTTTCTCTTTCAGCGCGCCCAGAAATCTATCGAAACATCAGAAGCTAATGTTTTTACCTATCTCATGCCCCTTTTCTCTACTCCCCTGGCTTATTTTTGGCTCAAAGAACCCATCACTTTACCCTTCGTCATCGGAGCTGTCATCATCGCTGCCGGTGTCACTATTAGTGAGATCAAGTAAATCTCCCTCCATCACCTTGTCTAGTTTGTACCAGCTTTTCTTCAACCGGTGATCCGTCACCCGGTTCTGCGGATAATTGTACGTCCTGATCTTCTCCGCCCGCATTGATTTCCCAATCACTGAACGCTGAACGCTAGTCTCTAGACGCTTCTTTTCGTCCTCTCTCTCCCACAACTCCCCCCGTAAGAGTTCCAGGGCAATTTTCCGGTTCTGCTCCTGAAATCTCTCCTGCCTGGACTGAACCACGATCCCCGTTGGCCTATGCGTCAACCGCACTGCCGTAGCCACTTTGTTCACGTTCTGCCCACCATGCCCCCCACCCCGAGTAAACTCCCACGCCAAATCATCCTCTCTTATATCCACCTGGGTCTCCGGTACTTCCGGTAACACTACCACCGACGCGGTAGACGTATGGATTCTCCCTGCCTTCTCCGTTTCCGGAATCCTCTGCACCCGGTGTACCCCCGTCTCCCACTTCATCCGATCATACGCCTCTTTCCCTTTTATCTTAACCACTCCATCATCAAGAACCTCTATTTTCCACTTTCTACTTTCTGCGTATCTGTCGTACATTCGTAGCAAATCTCCCGCCCAAATTTTGGCCTCGTCACCCCCCACTCCCGGCCGCACCTCCACAATCACCGCATTAAAGCTCTGCTCTTCCGGGCTCTTGTTCTCCTGCAGTTTTTTCCATTCAAAGTAGTCCACAATCTAAGCACGGGCTTTAACTCTCTCCAACATCTCCCGAATCGTCTTGGGTCTGGCAGCGTCCTCTGCTTCTTCTTGTTGTTTTTTAAGCAATTTCTTTTGTTTTTTAGACACTGGTTTACCCTGAGCGCCGCTAGCGCGAAGGGCTTGGAATCTCTCTACGCGCACACCACCTTCGCATCGGGATAATACGTGGGATGTCCTGTAGCCTTCATACGCCCTAATTATACCAAACCTACTTAGCCTCTTCTAGGGTCACTGTCATGGTCTTGGATTCTCCATCCCTCCACACTTCCACTTCTATCTTGTCACCCACCTTATGTTTTCCCACTTCCCCAGCGATATCTTTGGGCTTGATTATAATATCTCCCTCTGCCACACCGACTTTTTCAGCAGGTGAGTCTTTGATAACTTCCTGCACGTATGCCCCTTGCGGTACCTCGTTTAATAGCGCGGTTTTTTGGTCGACTATTCTGTACCGCACCCCCAAATATGGTCGGCTAAATTGGCCGGTTTTATTAAAGTTATCAATCGCGTCCTTTATGACGTTAATAGGAATGGCAAATCCGATATTCTGTCCTTCCGGAGAAATAGCAGTATTTACTCCGATCACCTGACCCGAGGAGTTAAGTAATGGTCCTCCCGAATTCCCTGGGTTAATTGCCGCATCCGTCTGAATCACGTTATCCAGCCGCTCTACAGCTCCCTCCAGCGGGCTACCAGCAGTAATTCCCCTTCCCAAGCCGGATACAACTCCGGTGGTAACTGTATGTCTAAATTCACCCAAAGCAGTTCCGATGGCTATCACCATCTGCCCCACTTTAAGCTTGCTGGAATCTCCCAACTCAACAGGTTTCAATTCTTTGGCGTCAACTTTCAAAATCGCCAAATCATTGGCCGGATCCCGATAAATCTTCTGCACCTCATATGTCTTGTCATCTTTAGTTACAATCTTGTAAGTCGCTTGCGTATCCCCAACTACGTGTTTATTCGTCACCACCAACCCGTCTTCCGTCAAAATAAATCCGGTCCCGATGTCTTGCTCGACCTTCTTCTGCTGTATTCTCCCCATTCCAAAAAAATCAAACGGGTCAATCTCCCTAAATATCTGGGTTTTTTTAATCCCCACCGTGACCACGCTTGGGCTTACTTTTTCCGCCACCTCAATTACCACATTCTCCTCCGTCACAATTTGAGTTTTTGAGTTTTGGAGTTCTTGAGTTTTTAATCTAGGCCAATATTTATCCAGTATTTTGTATCCCCAGATTCTGTCTCCCACCGCTCCGCCGAAAACCGCCCCAATAACAAGTATAGCTACGGCAAGTCTGACTAGTGTCTTCATAGCATCTCCACGGCTTTTTCTAATTGTAAATCATGGGATTCGTCTTTGTCATCTGGTTTTACTTCCACTTCCGGTTTGACGCCGATTTTATCAATCCACTCTCCGCTGGGCCGCAGCCACTTGGCGATTGTTACATGCAACCCCGCTCCGCCGGGAAAATCTTCCGGTTGTTGCACACTGCCTTTACCGAAAGTCTTTACGCCCACAATCTTAGCCCTTTTGTAGTCCTGCAAAGCTCCTGCCAGAATCTCCGCCGCCGAGGCCGAACCTTCGTTTACCAGCACCACCAATTTGGCTTTAAGCAATCTGCCATTGCGGTCCACTCTCCGGTTTTCCTTAGTTCCATCGCCATACTGCTGCACCACCACCGTTTTTCCGGGCGCCAAAAACTCACCGGCCATATACACCGCTCCATCCAAATACCCTCCCGGATTATTCCTCAGATCCAAAACGATCTTTTCATCCCTAATTTTAGCCACCGCCTCATTCCATTCTTCCTGCGTCCGGTCGCCAAACCTATTTAATTTCAAAATCGCCACCCCGTCTTTAAATTCTACGGTCACGCTTTTGACTAAAATCGTATCCCGCGTCAGGCTCACCTCAATAGGCTTGTCTTCACCTTTACGTACCAATGTCAACTCCACTGATGTCCCCTTTGGCCCCCGAATCATACTCACCGCTTCCGGCAAAGTCATTCCCTCCGTAGACTTGTCCTTGATGCGCACTATCAGGTCCCCCGCCTTCACTCCAGCTCTTTTGGCTGGCGTCCCCTCCAGAGGAGCCACCACGGCCAGTTTACTATCTTTAAATCCCAATTGGATCCCCACCCCCTCAAACACTCCGTCCAGCTCGTCTTTGGCTTCTTTATTCTGCGCTGTTGGCAAAAACACCGTGTATGGATCTCCCACCGCCGCTACCATTCCCGAAATCGCGCCCTCCACCATCTTTTGCGGGACCAGTTTAGATTTATCCACGTATTGCTCGTTCAACTTGTCCCATACTGTCCAAAACAAACCAAAATCAGCCGCCGTACTTTTCGGCGTCTCCCGAGTGACTACATCTAGTTTCCAATTTCTAATCTCTAACTTCAGCTTTTGCTCCCCAACCAAAAACCCACCATAACCCGCCAGCACCACCAACACTACAATCCATAAATTCTTGCGCATGTTTAATTACTCTACTACAGACCGGAGACAAAGGGCAAGAGTGCCAAATGCCTAGCCCTCTTTACTGCCGTGGCCAATGCTCTTTGGTGCCGTGAACACACCCCGGTTCTGTCGTGACTTAAAATCCGTCCCCGTTCTGAAATATATTTAGACAGCCCCGCCACTTCTTTAAAGTTGGGTTCTTTCTTCTCTTTGCAAAACTGGCAATTCCTGGCCACCCTGATAATTTTCTTCTTCTGCAACATGCTAGAAAGGGATATCCTCGGCTACTGCCGCTTCAGGTGCAGGAGCAGGAGCTACTTCAGCAACAGGTGTTTCCTCAACTCCATCTTGTCTTTTATTATCAAGTACCAGCATATCCTCAATCACAATTTCCGTCGCCTGCCGAGGTTGACCATCCTGGCCCGTCCACTGCCGCGTCTGCAATCGGCCTTCAACGTACACTCTCCGACCCTTAAACAGCAGCTGGCTGCATAGTTCAGCCAGCTTGTTCCACGCCACAATGCGGTGAAATTCTGTCTCTTCCCGCTTCTCCCCAGATTCCGTCACCCACGTCCGGTTAGTCGCCATACCCAAAGTACACACAGCAGTCCCCTGGGGCGTATACCGCAGCTCCGGATCCCGGGTTAGATTTCCAATCAGCTGAACTTTATTTAACGAACGCGTAGACACAAATGTCGCAAAATCTCTTTATCTATAGTTAACTTCTTGGTCAATTGTACCACCCCCGCCTCCGGAATTTCAACCACCCAATTCAAAAATATCGCTTCCCGGGTTTTGGCAATCGGATACGCCAATTGTTTCTTACCCATCTCCGTAAACTTTCCCAGTTTACCCTCTAGGGCTTTTACTAATTTCTCAATTTTTGCCTCGACACCCTCCGCCTTTTTAACCAAAACCGTCAAGTCATACTTATTCATGACCCTGATTATAACAAGAATTTAACGAAAATTTCAAACCTCAGTGTTAGTGTTACTCAACGTGTGATGCATCTCAATGCAGAAATACGACATAACCCACGGCGGTACAGAGACTAAAAGTCGGAGAACTTGAATCGGCAAATTGTCACCATTCCCCTGAATCTTGGCACTCACATCATCCAAAAATTCTGCCGCCTCCAAGAAGGAACCAGCGAGTTCTACTCGAATTGCCATGAGAGGGATTTTACACCCCCACCTTAAATTCCACCAATTGCAATAATCGTTACTATAGGTTATACTCAAAACATGGCTAATTGCTTTAAAGACGCACTTGAGTCTATGGGATTTAGCGGTGACTCAATAGAGGCGTTGCCCCCCACGGTTCATTCTCAAGACGCCATTTGGTTTGCCATCGACCTTGGACTGGAACCTGTAGCTTCCTGTGACGCAAAATTTGGCGGAAGCAGACAAGACGACGAGGGTATAGTTCTATATCGTCATGAGGGAGATAGAGATGGGCACGCTGAGTATGTATGTCCGATCAAAAATGTACTTTGGGAAATAGGTCCGTATGCCTTCATATATGCCATATTAATGAGACCTAACAATAATACTCCTCCAGAGGCCCCAGGTCTTTAAACTCCCACCTTAAATTCAACCACGTCGCCTTCTCGCATCACGTAATCCCGGCCTTCCAGCCGCACTTTCCCCACTTCCCGCGCCCCCACCCACCCCCCGAATTTCACAAAATCCTCCCAATTTACTACATCTGCTTTAATGAAATTCTTGGCAAAATCAGTATGAATTACTCCGGCGGCCGCTGGAGCCTTAGTTCCATTTTTAATGGTCCACGCCCGAGCTTCGATCTCTCCCGCCGTCAAAAATGTCATCAATCCCAAAATATCAAACGCAGCCGCAATCACCCTCTCCAAACCCGTCTTCTCTATGCCCAGCTGCTTTAAGTACTCCTTCTGTTCCTCCTCCGAAAGCGCCGCCAACTCCTCTTCCAGCTTTGCACAAATCCTTAGGCCCTCACCCGTCAGTTTATCTTCATCGGTATTTAAAACCACTATTTCCGGCTTGTTAACGATATTGCCCAGTTCTAATTCCAATTTCAAAATCTCGTAATCATCTTTGGGATTTGTTGATCCCGCACGAATAATATTCTCATCGTCAAAGTCCCGTATTAAATACAAAACCGCGTCTACTTCTCGAATGTGAGCCAGAAACTTATTACCTAGTCCTTCACCCTGACTCGCTCCTTTAACCAACCCCGCAATATCCACAAACTTCACCGTCGCCGGAACTATTTTTTCCGTCTTTACCACGTTTGCAAGAATTGCCAAACGTGGATCCGGCACCGGCACAATGCCCACGTTTGGCTCAATCGTGGCAAATGGGTAATTGGCCACCAATGCCTGTTGTTTCTTCAGCAGCGCATTAAACAACGTGGACTTTCCGACGTTGGGTAAACCAACTATACCAATCTCTAATCCCATGATCTACATTTTACTACCTAAATCAGTGTGCAAACGTCGAGCCCCTCAAAAGCGCCCCTCCGACGCGAGGACGTAGACCTCGGGAGGAGGTAAGCTGGCGTGGGGCCCACATTCGGCAACCCCACGATTCCTACTGATAATCCCATACCCGAATTATACTTTACTCCGCCCCCAGGGTGATCACCGCATCATAATCTGAATCCGCATCCAGACTCGCCGCTTCCGTAGCCAAGGTATATTCGTCCTCAACGTCTTTCTTCACTAGTTCATACACCGCCGTCTGGCCGTCTTTAACGGCAATTTCCGTTTCGGCAAAATCACCGTCGGCATTACCCGCTGCCACATCCACATAGCCCAATCCTTCCAACATAGTTTTGGCCTTAGCCGCGGCTCCCGCAACTCCACTCCCATTCAATACCTGGACTTTCAAATCTGCCCTTTTAACGTCAGTGGCAGGACTGGGAGAAGGGGTGGGACTGGTCTGTGCCACAGTAGTTTGAGTTTTTGCGTTTTGGAGTTTTTGAGTTTTCGCAACTAAATATCCAGAGACAGTTCCTACCAAAGCCCCCAATACAAAAGCCACCAATATCCACAACCACCCATTCTCCTTTTTGGGCTCTTCGGAAACCACCTGCACCGCTGGCGGCACGTCTTCCTTCACAGGTTCTACCGTCGGAGGAGCCTCCACTACCTGTGGCTCCAAAATCGGCTTCGCCTCTGCAGGTTCCTCCACCTCCACTTCGGTAATTACTTCCTCACTTACTTTGTCTTTCTTCGCAGGCATTACATTCAGCTTAAAGAATTTGTTACTATATGTCAATGTCAACCCTCATTGCCTTTTTCTCTCTTATCCTCTCCCTCCTCCAAACCTCTCCCATTCCCACGCCCTCACCTACCCCCACTCCCAAGCCCTCTCCTACCATACCACCGGTTATCCAAGGTCCCCCGGGAGCCGGCATTACCACCGCCACCGTCAAAACCGACAAAGGCAATTTCCGGGCCACCATCCTCTCTCTGGACATGACCGGAACCAGAATGCTCACCGACGTATCTTCCGACTCCGATTGTTCAGACAACTGTCCCGTCCTCTCTTTGGCCGAGTTTGTGGCCAAAAATGGCGGCTTTGCCGGTGTCAACGGTACATATTTCTGTCCAGCTACTTACCCCGATTGTCAATCCAAGAAAAACACCTTCGATTTTCCGGTATACATCTCCAGACTGTCCAAATGGTCCCAGGCAGACAAGTTGGGCTGGTCCAATCGCCGGGCCATCGTCTATACTGACGGCGGCGGAGCTCACTACCTCAACAATTCCTCCGGCTTCGGCGGCGGACTCACCGCCGGCATCATCAATTACCCAGGACTGGTAGACGGGGGCAACGTCCAAATCGACGACAACCAATCCGGCCTGTCGGACAAGCAGCGCGCCGTAAGCACCAAAGTCGGCATCGGCGTCATCGACACCAACCGCCTCCTGGTAGTCATCGCCCCCTCCGTCAATATGCAGCAGTTTGCCTATATATTCAAGGCTCTCGGCGCCACGGGCGCACTCAACTTAGACACCGGCGGTTCTACTACACTTTACTACACCGGCCGCTACGTATTTGGCCCAGGTCGGGCCCTCCCCAACGCTATTATTTTTGCCCGGAAGTAACTCTCCACACAATCGCTTTCTCTCTCCAAGATTGCACCAAATCTCCCACCGCCTGCTGCAGCTTAGCCGAATCAGTCGAGGGATCTACCATTTTTTCCAATGCTAGTTGCAATTTAATCCTCCCCAGCAATTGAGCTTCAGTCATGCCCTGAATCGCCAGCGCTTGCTGATAACCTTCTTCTGACCCAATCTGTTGTTTCAAGTTTTTCAACTTGTCAGCCACTTCACCATCGGTCACTTTAATTCTCCGACTGATAATTTCTTGGTTTATAATCTTGTCCGTCAACAGATCTTCAATCGCATCCTGACCCACTTTCTCATACATCAACTGATTTAGTTCAAACCTGGTAACCGGGACACCATTCACCACCGCTACCACCGGCCACGAGTTCGTTCTGTACCAAAACAACCCCAATAGTAATGCCACCGCCGCCACTTTCTGCCAAGTCACCCACAACTCAATTACTTCCTCGTTCTTTTTCGCCATACTCGCGCAATAATACCACCGCTTCCGCCAAGCTGTCCACTACCTCTTTTGCCCCAGCCTTTTTCAGCTCTTCCGCACTGGCGTAATCACTTACCAGCCCCATCACCGTCATCCCTGCTGCCACCGCAGATTTCACTCCTGCCAGAGAATCCTCAATCACCCAACAACTTTCAGGATCCACTCCCAATTTCTGCACCGTCAACGTATAGATTTCCGGATCCGGCTTGTTAAAGATCACTTCCTCCCCCGTCGTCGTCACGTCAAACGCCAACCACAAATTCAACTGCTCCAGCTCCTTTTCCACTACATTCCAGCTCGTACCCGTGGCTAGCGCTGTCAGCCAACCTTGATCTTTTGCCTCCGCCACCATTTCTTCTACCCCCGGTGTTACCTTTACCTCGTCGTCCTGTTTGGCATATTCGGAATAAGTCTCACTCGTCAACTTTTCCGCCAATTCCCCCTTCCCCACCAGTTTCTCCCAATTCGGCCGCACTCCAATCCCCGGCGTATGCACCCATCGTCCCTGATTAACTGGTAAGCTGTTCAACTGAGCAACTCTGGCAAAAACCATCTCCCATTTATGTTCGTTATCCAACACCGTCCCGTCCAAATCAAAAATCACAGCCGTTACCATTTCAACATTTTATCATTTGGCCATTTATCCATTCGTTCAATCATTTGAATATTTAGTTAATATTTTCGAAAAAATCAATAAAAACTGTCTGGCTTCATCCTCTAAAATGACACAATCCTTTGCTAACTCTGGACAGACTTTAGCCAACCGTCTCAACCAAAATCCCGCTTCCCTACTCTCTTTTCTACAGATTCTAATTCTGAAATAAAAATCTTTCTTACTTAGACTCTCTATAGCTTCTATATAATTGGCGGCGGGTGATGATCCAGATCGAGACAACTGATCGACTATTTCCTTAGTTACGAAATTAAACGGCACTTTCTTGCACAAAACGTTCACATCATCCGCAAACTTCTCCAATCTTTATTGTCAAATGAATAAATAACTAGTTTTCCGTAATAATCCGCAAGCGACCGGAAGTGTAGAAAGTTGATTCGGTAGTCAGTGACTTCATCTGCACCCTAATCAGATTCCTGCCGGCCCAGAAACTCACCTGTCCGGATTCCACTACCGTATCCACCCCAGCTTGCGTCGACGCCTCACTTCCCTGCACCCCGATACCGTGCGTTACGTCATACAACCGCACGTACGCCCGTCCAGATCCGGTCATAAGTTTCATATTCGCCTCAAAATACACGCTCACCAGCCCCGGATAATCCGCCGGATTGAAATAAAAATCACTCCCGGATACATTCACCCAATCTGTAGCAGTCGTATTTCCACTCCCCGCCAACGTCACATACGTTGTAGACCGAACCTTAGTTTTGGGCGCTGTCTGATAGACTATCTTCGTCGCCGGCGTCGGGGTTGGTGTTTCGGTTTTGACTTTTAAGTTTTGACTTTTAAGTTGAGCATCAATATATTTTTTACACTCATCTCCACACTGGTCTATATAGCTCACCTGCGGCGCCGCAGACGGCTTCGGCTTTTTCGTCAGCAAGTAGCCAACCGCCCCATTCACAGCCAACAGATCCAGCGTACCCAAAATAACTAGCAAAATTTTAACTTCTTTTGACATTGATTATCGGCCCGGTGGGCGTATCTTTAACTATAAAGCCCAGAGCCTCAATTTGCATTCTCGCCTTATCCCCCTCCACAAACTTTCCCGCCTTGCGCAAGCTCTCTCTTTCGCCCACCAACTTAGTTACTACATCCGGCACCTTAACCCCCTCCTGGGCATTAGCCAGTCCCAACCCCAGAATCTGATCCCAATCCAAAATCAGATCGGCTTTATCCATATCCGGAATATTGCTTTTTACCATCTCCCATACCACCGCCAGGCCCTGGGGGAAATTCAAATCATTATTCACCGCTTCCAAAAATCTGGTTCTAAACTGATCAATCTTCTTCAATTTCTCTTTGGATAATTCTCTCCTGCTCTCCTGCTCTCCTGCTCTCCTGCTCCTAACAAACTCGGCGAGTTTGTCATACGCACTTTGGGCAGCCGCCAAACTGCTCCAGGTAAAATTTAACGGCGTCCGGTAATTAGCCGTCAAGTATAAATATCTTAAAGCCATAGGCCCAAAACCTTTACCATCAAGGTCGGTTACTGTGTAATTGTTTCCCAGACTCTTGCTCATCCTCCCGCCATCCACCAGTAAAAACGCTCCGTGTACCCAATACCTCACAAAAGGTTTCGCCGTCACCGCTTCGCTCTGAGCAATCTCGTTAGGATGATGAGTTGACTGCAAATCCTCCCCACCCGCATGAATATCAAATGATTCTCCCAGATATTTCATAGACATGGCCGAACACTCAATATGCCACCCCGGAAACCCCACTCCCCACGGACTATCCCACTCCATCTGTCTCTTCTCATTCTTTGGCGAAAATTTCCACAAAGCAAAATCCTTTGGATTTCTCTTTTCCGGATTTACCTCCACTCTGGCCGCCCCAGCAGTTTCCCGCAGGGTAGACAGCTCTCCATACCTAGGAAACTTGCGCGTATCGAAATAAATCCCATCCGAAATCCGGTAGGCAAATCCTTTTTCTTCTAACTTTTTTACCAGCTCAATTTGCTCGGCTATATGATCGGTCGCCTTGCACAACACGTCCGGTCTCTGCAAACCCAAACTATCCAGATCATCCAAAAACTGCCGTGTGTAAAACCCGGCTATCTCATGAGCAGTCTTGCCCATCTTTCTCGCCGACTCCTCAATCCTATCACGCCCCAAATCCGCGTCTCCCAGGTTATCTCCCGTCAAATGTCCCACATCTGTGATGTTCATCACATACTTCACTTCATAACCGTTGTATCTCAATAGCCGCACCAACAAATCCGCAGTCATGTAAGTTCTGAAATTACCCACATGCACATAGTCATACACCGTCGGTCCGCAGGTATACATTCCCACTTTGCCCTTTTTCAACGGCACAAACTCCCCGACTTCTCTCGTCAGCGAATTAAACAATTTCATACCCTGATATTATCAGAAAAACCAATCCTCCGTTTTTATCAAAAATACGCTATAGCGCGTATTTGATAAATTGTTCCCCCTATCTACTTCCTCGACGGAGGCCAATAAAGCTTTTACCCCCAACAGGAATCATTGTTCCTCCAAGCATAGGCAATTTACCCCGGCTCCCCCGCCAGAAATCCCGCGGGCCCCGGTCAAACCGGCTCACCTGCGGCGGTTTGGATGGTTTAACTTTGTTATCCGCTGGCACGTTGCATTGCCTCCTTGCTTCCTTGTCTTGATTTTATCATCTTTGCCAGCACCGATTCTTTTTCCTTCTTCTCCACCACTTTCTTCTGCTCCTGCTTCTTCTCCGGCTCTTCCACTCTCCTGCTCTCCCGCTCTTCTCTTTTCTTTCTCGCCTCTACTATCTCTTTGTTTATCTGCGCCAACCTGGCCCTAGCCACCTGCAGTCGTTTGGCCTCATCCTGCTTAATCTGTTCTGGTTGCCCAGATTGCTCGATCGGCTTTCCATAATTCCCCGTCAAGGATTGCACCGCATCCTTAAACATTTCCTCCGCTGTTTTGACTACCGGTTTAGCCGCAGCCGCCACGCCCTTCTCCATTTTTTCCATTCCCTGGTCCCCAAATCTGTTGTAATTAGTACTCACGTCTTCCTTCCATAGCGTGCGTTAACGTCTGGTCATCCGCGTACTCAATATCCGCTCCCATCGGCAACCCATGCGCCAATCGCGTCACTTTGACATCTTTCAATTGTTTTCTTATGTAAAGACAAGTCGCTTCTCCCTCCATATTGGGATTCAAAGCCAAAATTATCTCTTTTACCTCGCCGAAGCCTTGGCGAAGGCGGGCCAACAGCTCCTGAATCCTGATTTCGTCTGGTCCAATATTGTGCAGCGGGTCGATCACCCCGTGCAGCACGTGATACACGCCCTTGTATCCATTGCCTCTCTCCAGTGCCAACACGTCCAGCGGCTGCTCCACCACACAAATCGTCGTCTTGTCCCGGCTAAGGTCAGCACAAATATCACATGGGTCGGATTCTGAAATATTATGGCACTCCGAGCACTCTTTGGTCCCGCGTTTCAGGTTTCCGATAGCTTCCGCAAACCGGTCCAATTCCGCCTGCGGCACATGCAGCAAGTAATACGTCAGCCTGGCCGCCGACTTCGGCCCCACCCCCGGCAACCGCTCAAAAGCCTCAATTAAACTACTAATCGCTCTGGCAACTCTCACTCTCTAAATTCTACCTCAACTCTCAACTTTTATCCCCGCCAAAAACATCTTCGCCGCCCCAAACGCTATCAGCCCCAAGCCAACCACCACTGCAAAAAAGCTCCCCCTTTCAGCTCCTGCTGTCATAGCCGCCAGACCGCTAAAAGCCCCCGCCATTCCCCAAAAAGCGTCAGTAACTGAATTCTTCGATTTCTCTAAATCAGGACTGGCCGCCGCCCATGAGGCCGCCCATGCCACCTGACACGTTCATCAGCTCCTTAGCCGCCAGCTCCTGACTCTTGCGGATGGCCTTGTTTAACACGTCATTCAATACCGGATTGCCGATGCCCTGCACGGTCAATTCAATTATTTTCTGATCTCCAGAAATAACCACCTTTACACCGCTTTCCTCAACTGTAATCTGTTGTCCAGCCAAATTCTTCTGCATAGTCATAGCCTGCTGCCGCAGCTTATTCAGATCTCCCAATTTTCCAAAAGCGTCACCTATTCCCATTTGCAGTTATTCTAAGCTCTAGTAACTTCCTTGTCAACGCTTAATGCCATCTCCGAGCTATCTCAATGCATGCTCCCGGCACCCAGCCCAAATGAAAACTGTCGTCCTTGAAATCTTTAGGATTTTCCATATTAAATCACTCACCCCCGAGCAAATGGCTTAAAAAAGCCTTAACTGACCCAGGTTTTACAAGTTCAGACATCTCCAATCCCAAAACTATCGCATTTACCAACATCAAAAATCCTGTCAAATAAAGATCGTGCACTAATTCGTCAGTGGACCTGGGTTGACGTTCACTCATACCCTATAGTCTAGAATTTATAATATTATATACAAGAGGCAAAAAGAAGCGATGTTAAGCCGGAATCTCTTTTTGGCGTAGTTTTTCCCAGATCGCCAAAACCAATACCACCGGGGCCAGCCAATAAAGAAGAATTATAGGGAAACGCCGCACGTCCGACCCCAAATTCCACGAGTGCACATAGATCAGCACCAGCGCTACATAATTCAACCTGTGAATCCACCGCCAATGTTTAATGCGAAAGATCGCCGCCGCCACTGCCAGCGTCAGTAAGCCCAACCCTATCTTTCCCCACCACACATACCCTCCCAAGCCCCTGCCAAACTCCAGAAGTGCCGGGTGGATCCAAGCCAAAATAAAGGCTATCTTCCCAATCCACATGTGCCATTTGATGTATTTTCTAAACCACGTAGCCAAGATAATCTGCACCAGCATGAGCGAAAACGCTGTCACCCCAATTGCCCGCGCTAATAAATACACATCCATGCTACACCGCTTCCACTTTAAATATCTCCGCCGCTGCCGCCACTAAATCTTCATCCACGCTGTCTGCCACCACTTCCTCCTTCGCCGGCTGCAGTCTCTGTCCCAACTGCAAAATCAATCTCGCCGGATCTGTTCCAAACACCTCTCCCACTGCCAGCCCCACAATCTGCCGGCATTTATCTGTTTCCAATTTATCTTTATGAAATTTATAAAATACCTCCAGCGTCAGCGTATCCCCATCATAATCAGTCGGCCGCGTAGATCGCAGCAAAGCCTCCACAGAGTGGTTATGGGGCCTAACCGTCTTTAATACATCCGCCCATCTCACCTGCACATCCTCCAGCTTAAATTTTCCTTTCCCTGAGCCATGCTTTACTGGTTTCGGATCCTCTTGTTTCGGATTTAGAGTTTCGTGCTTAGAATTTTCTATCACAAATATTTCCAGGGGCAACTGCGGCACTGCACTTGTTTTTGTCCTCTCGTAGGCCCTTTCCAGCCCTTCAATCAGCGGCAGCAGGGACTTGTCCATAGTTTCCAGCAATTGCTCCCGCAGCTCCTCTACTGCTCTTTCAATAAATTCTCTTGGGGCCACCCCCTCCGCCACAAAATTATTTATAAATTCCAACGCCTTCTTCGTTTCATTTGTCTTAATCAGTTCAATTAGTGTCCTGGGTTCGGCAAATTCCAACAACCCCAGCACCTCTTTCACTGGTTTGTCAGATAGTATCACTTGTTCCAAAATTTTAATCGCATCCCGAAAACTTCCTCTGGCCGCCTTGGCAATCATCTCCAGCTCTTCTACTCTTATACTCTCCTGCTCTCCCTTCGCCACAATCTTTAATTTCGCCACAATTTCGGCAATTGTCGGCCGCTTAAACTGCACCCGGGTGCACCGGGAAATTACCGTTTCCGGCAGCTTTTCTGGGTCTGTCGTGCACAGCACGAAGATAGCGTGCGCTGGCGGCTCTTCCAAGGTCTTGAGAAGTGCGTTAGCCGCTTCCGTAGTCAACATATGTACTTCGTCTACGATGTATACCTTGTACTTGGCTCGCATAGGCGCCAGTTTAATTTTGTCGCGCAACTCCCGGATCTCATCAATGCCCCGATTTGAAGCCGCATCAATCTCAATTACGTCCGTACACGTTCCCACTTCAATCTCTAAATTTAAGTCTTTGTCATTGCCGTTGACCTCCTTAGCCAGAATCCGCGCCGCCGACGTCTTCCCTGTCCCCCTCGGTCCCGAAAACAGCCACGCGTGAGGCAAGCTCTTGCCCTTTAACACTTTTTCCAGCATCTCTCTGGCCGATACCAAATCCAGTTCGGAAATTTTTTGCGGCCGGTACTTCAAATACAACGTCTGCGACACACTAATGAGTTTACGCTGTCCTTTTCACAAATCAACTGTATAAATTATCTGTTCAACCAAAATCAAACTCTCCTAAAAGTGAACACATTTGAAAACAACTCCTTGGCGTGTAGATCTTTCGCAAAAGCGTCCTCAACCCTACTTCTTTCTCTTTCAGGATGACCTGTCCTCGCGTATGGTTCATGAACTGGATCAAGTAGTTGCTTGGAAACAAGAAAAGTCGCTATTCCCCTCGCCAACCGCTTCAAGTTGTTTCCATCACCACGACTAGCCGCTTTTCCAGTCAGGGCCCCCAGAAAGGCAGCTGCTGTCGACTCTGCATATTCCCATCCGGCATCTTCCACCAAATCTCTCTCCTTTACCGGCATAACTTTATACCCACCAGCTCCATCAGAGGCTAAATAGTCCTCTCTTTCAGGGTTGTTTATCCACCGCACCATATGCCATAACTCATGAGCCAAGGTATCTTCACCCCGTTTTAATAAATGGCCCGCCTCTGAAAGCAACACTGCGGGGAACTCTCCAACTTTTCCATCTAAGCACTTCTGGAGAAACGCAAACCATACTACTCCAGCATTAATCATTACCGCCGGTACATCATCCACGGTATCTACAGGATGGAAAAAAACTCCATATCTTGCCAGAACGTACCCCGACTTACCATCAATCAACGACTCTGGTACTTCTAAAGCTTCACCCATCACCTTCTCCCTCGCTTTAACAACTATCATCTCATTCGCCTCCAGAGAACCTACGTCCAAGTACGGGTAACCAAAAATAGAAGAAATGAGCCCCCCTTGAAGGGGAGAAATGAAAACTCTCCATTTATTTTGTTCCAGCCACTTCCCCACCTTACCGGCCAATGCTGGCCCTCCCTCGATTTCCGACACTTTCAGGGCCATTTCTAACAATGCCTGCTTGTTAATCCCAATACTCCACTTTTGACCTAAAACCTCCAGCAAATTGGCTCCCTCAACCGCCACATTTTCCTCCATCCTTTCTGTAACCTCCACCTCAGGCACTAACGCCTCCCCCCTCATGATGGCCTTACTTAACTCCCTTACTTCCAGTGCCAAACCAACCAACGCTGCAGGAGCCCACACTAAAAACCTCCCTCTCGAACTCCTAGGATTAATGCCCAACTTTTCCCAAATACTCTCTGGGCGCACTTCATCTCCCGGCATATCTACAATTATTCTATCATCTCCACTCTACCCCAAAATTTACGACACTCTCCGCTATAGGCCCGAAGGTATATATGAATAAGGTCTTCGTGCCTTATTGCATATAGCGTAAGCTGTTGTAAATTAGTTGTGGTGAATGCCCAGGAGATGCAGGCAGGCGTGTTCGACCAAAGATTCAAACCGTTCTATGTCTGTCTTGCACACCACAATATCCCCCAAGCGAATCACCCCGTCAGGGTATGTTTTATCCAGTTCCAGTGGAAACGACAGTACATTGTGCGGCTGGCCATCCCACAATTTCTTCACCTCATCTTCACTTGCCTGGTACACTCCAACTTCGTATTTCCCCATTATTCCGTGCTCCCTAACTGTTTTCTCTACGACACTAGGATTGGCTAATTTTTTCATTGACTAGCCTAGCTACTAAACTTCCGTCTGCTTTTCCTTTAAACAATGGGGCGGCAACTCTCATTGCTTGCCCAAAATCTTTAGGCAAATCCATCTTGGACAGTTCAGCCAGAACTTCTTCCTCGCTCATAAGTTTTGGCATATATGCTTGTAAAATTTCCAGCTCCCGTTTCTCCTTGGTCGCCGATTCCACTCGTCCGGCTTTCTCAAACGATTCGATGGCCTCCCGGCGTTTCTTGGCCTCATTTTGCACCACCACCACTACGTCCTCGTCCGTCAAGTCGCGCTGTACATCTATCTGTTTGTATCCCAAGGCGCTGATCAGCATTCGCAAAACAGACACCTTCAGGGCATCTCCTGATTTCATGGCTACTGTTAAATCAGCCTTAATACGATCTGCGTTTGACATACCGGTTGGCCCTCCTCTCTTTGATTTTTTCCTGTTTGACCAGTGAGGGTTTCTTGTAAAACTCCCGTTTCTTTAGCTCCAACAACACTTCGTCTGCCAAAACTTTCTTTCTAAAGTCAGCAATCAACTTGTCATCGGATTGGCCAGGTTTTCTGCGTACCACTGTAGGCATAAATTTGTTTCACCCCTCCCCTCTTATTTTTTTAGCAATTTCCACTAACTTTAACGTCTCTGCTTTCCTCCCTAGTGGTACCAACCCCTCCTGCATCTCGTTTGGACGGGTAGGATACAACTTTATATGGGCATGATTTACCCCCAAACCCTCCATCAGCTGACAAGTCCGCAGCGTCCCCAATGTCTTGTCCAACGTTTTAGCCACTTTTCTAGCTGCCAAATACAAACCCGCCATTTCCCCCTCCGGCATATCAAACACATACGAGTCCCAATGGGCCTTCGGCATCACTAATGTTTGCCCTTCACGATATGGGTTGATATCCAAAATCGCCAAGTATTTTTCATCTTCCCACACCTTTTCTGCCGGTACCTCCCCCGCCACAACCTTACAAAAAATACAATCCTGCATATGTCTATTATACCAGGGGCTTTAGCGCATCACCGATATCACTTGGCTTAATTCTGCGTCAGGAGCTGCCACCGTCACCCGATTATTGGTCGCGCTTTTGACCACCGTATATCCAGTAGTATACCCACCTACCGCTGCACAATCGGTTATCGAAGCTCCGTTGTTGGTCAATGGGTCTACAGGCAGCGCAGCCAAATAGTCAGTTACTAAATCTGAGCACACATCTGCTGCTCCGGTAGAAATAGCCTGTACCACATCTGTGATCCCAGCTGGCAATCTTCCTTTGTTATCAGCCGCATATTGATGGACTGCGTTCAGAATCGAGTTCACATCGCTCTGCCGCTTCGTATTGTTGGCCAATGAAAACTGCCGAGCTGGATTAATAGCCACCAGTGTAATTACCAAAAGTACGGACAACACCCCAATCACTACCAGCAGTTCGATCAGCGTAAAAGCCTTCCTCATCAATTTAATTAAAGACCTGCTTAATAACCCTTGTCAAGGGGTAACTTGTCCCAAGGTGATCAAAACGTCAAATTGGCTTTGGGTATTCTCTCGGGACGTTCCCCCCACGACAGCCAATACCTTCTGTCTGTCCGCCTGGCTCACCCGCGGGGAAAATACCGTCAAGGTTTTATCGGTCTTTGCTCCCGTCGCCGTTTCAATGTTGGCAAATCCCAATCGGACCAAATCATCCCGCACTTTTTGAGCCTCGCCGGCCACCCCGGTGGCGTTGACTACCCGCATCGTCAAAACAACAGTAGCTGGAGTAGGAGTTGGACTAGGCGAAATCTGCACCACACGGGTCTGTCTGGCTTTGGCCCGGGCAACCGCCGCTTGCCGGGCAGAAATTGTCTGCCATGCCACCAACCCCACCCCCAAAACCGCCACCATAATCGCCCCAACCGCCATAATAGTGGCAGTTTTCTGATTCTTATTTACCCAACTTTCGTCATCTGTGTGCACATGAGTTACTCCCACAAAACTGTTTTCCATCACGTACCCCATCTTCTTCAAGATCAACCGGCAGGCATTGGTATCAAATGTAGACCCAACTCCCACCACTCCCAACACCAATTCCGGCACCACTGCCTTAACCACGAAACCCAGAGATTCAAAAGCCGTCCGCACCGATTCATATAGTCTGCGGTTAATTACCACCACATGATATTTACCGTTCGCCTTAAACACTTTGGAGCTCAAGCTAGCCAAGGGTACGCTGTCCACAAATTCCTGCACTTCCTCCGCCATCTTCTCGTCTGTGCCTCCCGTCAACTGCCTCTCGAAGTATGTTTCCGCATCCAGAACTACTACCAAATCAGATACCGAAATTTTGTTCGTTTCCACAAATTTCTTTATTTGCGCCGTCAATTCCGCCAGCCCCACCACATTTAGGTCCTTGACCATCTCCACCCCAAATGGCATCTTAAGCAATCCGTTGATCTGTGCGCCACACACCGACAGCCCCCCTCTAGACACACTGACTATAGTCGGTATTGTTTTCTTCATTCAATCTCCCTCCAGGTCTGAACTTCCAAAACTCCCACCGTATAATCCGCCACCACCTGAATCTTTCGGGTGGCCCCCTCCACGGTTGCGACAGAGTTTATAGTTTTTGGATCAGACCCAGTCACACTAATTGTGGCCGTCCCATCAACCGTTGTCAATGTCTCACCGGCAAAACTAGGATCCCGCAAGAGCAACAACAAGGCTTCCTCTGCCCCGGATTCCGCCAGTCCCAAGGCCATCTGGCCCAGCTCATACCGGCTTCCGCTTTGGGTATTGGAAATTACCACCGCCACCGCCGCCGATACCACTGCCATGGCCATAGCCACAAATACCAAAAGCACTACTAATGTTTGCCCTGAGCGAAGTCGAAGGGTCATCTTAGTCCCACCGCCGTGGAAAAAGCTCGGCTCCGATCCCCCGACGCCACCGTAAAACTAACTCTAGCTGTATCATCCACTCTGGTCACACTCCACTCACTAATTACACTGTCGTAACTATTTAATCTCACTCCACCTGCCAACAAGTTGCCCTCCACGAGCGAGTAGGCTTGGGGAGTCAAAACCATGATGTTTGCATCATAGGCGATTCTGGACAAAATGTATCGCCCGTCAATGTCTACCAGAGACGCTGCAGCCGATTCTTCTTGAGTCTCCAAAATCGTCGCCAGCATATTAGTCAACACCACCAAAAACAACCCCACTAAACCCATATATATCAATAGTTCAATCAAAGTAAAGGCTTTCTTCATGGTGAATAATTCACAGTTAAATCATAAAACACCGGGGTCGTCCCCGCATCGGTAGTTGTTAAATACAACTTATATTTAAAGCACCGCCCAGTGTTGTACCCCAAAGGCAAACTTCCTCCCGTCACCGAGTAAAATGTTCCACTGGTTCCATCCGGTCCCACAAATGTATAACTTTGACAATCTACCGAGACCGCCGTCTGTGCGGTAAGCGTTGTCTCTGACGGAGTCGCCCCCGTAAAACTTATGCGGTTATAAGACGTGGAGTACCCCGGGTCCAGGGCCGCCGACTCAAACGTCCCGGAAGATGAATATCTGCCCCCGGGCCCGCCGGCAATCGTCCTAAACTCCGCCCCCGCGTCCCCAGTAATAATGTACGAATACGCATCTCCGTCCTGTTCCATCACCGACGCCACTCCATTAACCCCCGTGTCCACGTTCAACCCTCCGCATCGACTGGGACTGCCTTCTGTCGTTACATCCACCACTTGATATTCCTCCCCCCCGCTACCCACTACTATCAATTTATTCCCACTCACTCCTATCACTCCTTTAGGCATCATGCCAGACGTATTGTAGCTGCCCACCGTCGGCCGGCTACCGGTTTTTGTAGAAATATCCACTATAAATAATTTACCCGCCGTCACATACGCCCGCGAAGCCGAAGCGTTGATATACACGTCCGTGGCCTCCCCTCCTCCGGCCAGACCCGCTTGCCCCACCACCGTCATCGCGGCCGGATTGCTCACGTCCACAATCTGCAGCTGGCCAGAAGTGTCTTCCGTCGCCACATAGGCATACGTTCCGGACACCACTACTCGTCGGCCCTCATCCGCCAAATTCACCACTCCCAATTGGGCCCGAGATCCGGACTTACTGGACAAGTCAAAAGTATAAAGCTTGGCCCCGTCCGTCATATATCCCACATTTCCTGCCACCCACACGCTGTCTCCGGATCCGTTACCCGGAGCGTTAAAATACCCCGCCTCCGAATACGGATTGGTTGTCAGGTTTATGATTTCTATCTCCTTGGAATTTGAATCCGTGGCCAAATATGCATAGTCAGCCTCTCCAAATACCCCGTTTGTTTTGAACCCGTCAAAAGTCCCGGCGATAGCTGCCACCGGTGGGTTAGCATTGGAAATAGTCACATTAGCAAAAGATACTCCGGAGGCATTTTCCCCTGTTCCCGCAAACGCCCGGCCTTCAATGGCCGTCAGCGCATTAGCCACTCCGCTTTTAGGCAAATCCAGAGCCGCGATAGACAAGTTGGGATTGCACCAGTCTCCCTGTCCACCCGCTCCCAACACTACCTCACCCCCCGCTGTGTTTGTAACAAATGTTGCGGATTTTACACCAGCATTAAATTGGGCTTCAGTTGTTTCCGTGTACACCAAATTGTCCAAATACCGAGTCATTACCAAAGCACTAGCCACACTGTTAGCCAATGGACTAGACCAGCTCACCGTCACCACGACATTTTTTGTCGACGGATCTACTTGGCCACCACGCACATAGTCTGAAATCACTACACTCCGGGTCAAATCTCCCAACACTTCACTGCCAATTGCCAATTGCCAATTGCCAGCTGCCACTACTGGATGGTACACCCCGTTTACCGCAAAGCTCGTCCAGCCTCTATTCCGCACCGCCCGCACCGCTTCCACCGCCTCCCGTAAACTGGCTGTCCCCGCCAGCCTCTGCTCCTGTTGGGCCCACCCTTCCCGGCTAGCCATGACCCCGGCCATAAATGCTGGAATTAGAATAGCCGCCAAGCCCATGGCCACCAAGAGTTCCACCAGCGACTGGCCTTTAGTCAACTTGGGTAACCACGCCATAGACATTGATATATAACGTTTTAACAGTTCCGTCTGTATCATCCGTCAATGTCACCGTCCCCGCCTCTGTTTCCCCAGAAATCGGAGTAAGTGTAATGGTGTTGTCCGGATAACTGGAACTCACGGTCAAATTGTTATCCAAATCCACCGCCGCCAAATCAATTACCCCCGCCCCGGCCCCCATCATGGTCTTTACTTGCGCCGTCCGGATATCTGCTACCAGCTGTTCCACTCCCGATAATTTAGCTACCCGCCGCTGGCCACCCAACAAATTTACGGTGGTGGCCGTAATCACCACCGCTCCAATAGCCATCACCACAATCATTTCAATCAATGTAAATCCTCGCTTCATATCTGCTTCCTATATCTAATCTACCAGATCCCACCCATTACACCAACCTACGCTATAGCGTACTTTGTCGTAAAATTACAAATCGAATATTTCTCTCAAGTCCTCATCGTTTTCGATTTTTTCCGCCGTCACCAGCTTCACTCCATGCGGCACCCCCAAAACCTCACGCAGAAAACTTATCTCTTTTTCTAAAGGGTACGGGTATACGTATACGCTTCTCTGCATTCTTCTCAGCCCTAACTTTTTTAGCCATCTACTTAATCCGTCCCGCCGGCTCTTATTTAATTCGTCTACATCAAAAAATACCATCCGCCATTTCCCGTCCCACGTTGACGGCTTAGTAATACCCAACTCATCAAGACTTCCCCTGATAATCTCCGTTTTTCCTTTATCAGTAATCCGTACCTCCGTTTTCCCATCCACTTCCCGCATTTCGATCCTCCCCTTACGCAACAATCTTTCGACTCCATCTTTAACGCTACTGGCATAGTACTCTTTCCAAAACTCATCCTCCACATCGAAATTAAAACCTTGTTTCAGTCTTCGATATGATTCGTATTTAGACGGAACTACCAACCAATCCGCATATCTATCCAGCATCTTCAGAATCGTTATCACCCCCACTCTCAATTTTCGCTTCGTCTTTTGCTTCATCATTTACACCATCTTACGCTATATGCAATAAGGCACGAAGGCCTTATTCATATATGCCTTCGGGCCTATAGCATGGATCGTTGTAAATGTCTCTACTACCTACCACCCACTTGACCTATCAGTCCGTAAATGGGAGCGATAATCGCCAGCATCATTCCCCCCACCGATATCCCCACGATCACCAAAAGCACCGGTTCCAAAAGTGCCGTCGCGGCCTTTAGTGAATTACCCACTTCATAATCTAGATGTTCGGAGATCTCCTGCATCGATTTATCCAATGTCCCCGTTCTTTCTCCTGCCTCTACCAATTTGATCATCATATTCGGCACTATTTTTTTACCCATGCGCAATCCATCCGACACTTTCTTTCCGGCAATCACCATCTCCCGGCACCGGGCTATCAACTTGGCTATTCGCCTATCCATCACTACATCTCCAGCCAGTTCCAAGGCTACAGTAATCGGCAACCCCGAAGACAACAGTTGATACAAGCTACGGCTAAATCTAGTCCAATCAATTTGCCGTACTAGGCCAGATATTCCCGGCAATCCAAAAAACAACGCCAACACCCATTGCCTTCGCATGCGATACAAAAGAAGTGCGCCCCCAACTACTACTACCACTCCCACAATGATTAGAGCCGTATTTTGCAAAAGTAAGTTTGACGCCCAAATTAGTACTTTGGTAGGTAACGGCAGCTCCACCCGCAACCGGGAAAACACTCCCGAAATCCGCGGCACCACCACCGTCAAAATCATGAGCAACACTCCGGCAAACAAGGCCATAATCAGTCCCGGATAAATCATGGCAAACTTCACCTTATCTGTAAATTCAATCTCTTTTTGAATATGTTCCTGCAGGTCTTTTAGAGTTGTCTCTAGCGTTCCCGCTTCCTCCGCGGCCTTAATCAGATTGAGAGTCACTTTGTCAAACACTCTGGGATAACTCGCAAATGACTCCGAAATTTGCGTACCCTGCTGCAAATCTGCTCTCAAATTCAAAAGTACTTTCCGTTGGTTGCCTTTAGTGTCTTCCAGAAGCGACTCTACCGCCTCAGCCAGAGGAATGCCCGACCCCAACATGATCCCCAGATTTCTCAAGATCGACAGCTTTTCCGAGTTCGAAAGAGTGGTCATACCAATTCCGACTTGGTTACCCGCAGGACTTCTTCCACCGTCGTAACCCCAGCCGCAATTTTGGCAAATCCGTCCCCCAGGATGGTCTTCATCCCCTCTTTCGTGGCCGCTTTGGCGATCACGTCCGCGTCCGCTTTTTGGGTAATCAACTTTCTGATTTCCGCCGTCACTTCCAGCACCTCGAACAACCCCACCCGTCCCGAATATCCCGACAGCCGGCATATTTTACATCCCTTGCCTTTAAATACTGGATATTTATTTTTTGCCCCCCAGTTCTCCTTAACCACCTCAGGCGGAAAACTCTTAGTCACTTCTTCAGCCGTTATTTCCATTTCATACTTACACGCCGGGCAAATTTGCCGTACCAGCCGTTGCGCCAGTATTACCGACACCGTCGACGCCACCAAAAATGGTTCCACTTTCATGTCTATCAGCCTCGGGATAGCGGTGGCTGCATCATTGGTGTGCAGCGTGGACAACACCAAATGTCCTGTCAGAGCCGCGTTTACGGCAATGCCCGCCGTCTCCCCATCCCGGATTTCACCCACAAAGATCACATTCGGGTCCTGCCGCAAAATTGACCGCAACCCCGAAGCAAAAGTCAGATTAGTTTTGGGGTTAACCTGAATTTGATTCGCTCCCCGGATGCGGTATTCTACCGGGTCTTCGATAGTTGTAATGTTCTTCTCCCGGGAATTAATAATTTTCAAAATAGCATAGATCGTCGTCGTCTTTCCCGACCCCGTGGGCCCGGTGCACAGAATAGCTCCGTATGACTTAGTAAAAGCCCGGGTCAATTTAGCCAGATCCGCCTCGCTCATACCCAGATCGTGCAAAGTATACTGCCGGGATCTACTAGACAGCAGTCGCAACACCGCTTTTTCTCCGTCTGCAATCGGCAGTATGGACACCCTAATGTCCAGGTGTTCTTCTTCCAACTTCACCCGCATTTTTCCGTCTTGAGCCGCCATATGTTCATCCGTCCGCAGTGAGGACAACACTTTAATCCTGGTCATCAGCCGGTCATGCAAGCGTTTGGGTACATGCAGCACATCCTGCAACACTCCGTCAATTCTATATCTCACCAAACAACCAGACTCTTCTGGTTCAATATGAATATCAGAGGCCCGGTTCTGATATGCCGTTTCGATAATCGCGTCCACAATTCTGGCTACCGGCGGATCTTCCAGGACAGCTTCGGCTGTCCTCCCAATATCTTCGGCCAGCAAGTTGTCTACCAATTTTTGCACATCACCCTGATATACCCGCAGGGCGATTTGGATATCCCGCAGAGTCGCCAAATGCGGCAGCACCTTTTGCCCGGTTTTCTTTGCTACCATCTCCAAAACCGGCCGGCTAGTCGCCGGATCCGCCACCGCCACTTTTACTCCCCCGGCGTCTCTGGCAAAAACTACTATCTTTTGTCTCCTGGTCACCCGGTCCGGAATAACATTAAACACTTCTTCGGGGATATCCAGCTTGGACAAGTTCACAAACGGCAGCTTAAAATTGGCCGCCAACGCTTGTCCCAATTGCTCGTCGGTCACCGCGCCTTTTTCCAGTAAAGCGTCGTCCAAACCAATATTTGAATTCCGGGCGTACTCCAAAATTTCCGCGGCTTTCTTTGCGTCCAGAAGTTTGGCTTTTACCACCAGGTTCATCAATTGGTCGTCGGGCAGAATGGCCATACATTTATAATAGCACCATGCCAGTCTTTATGCCGGTAGGGACCAATGCTTCTGTCAAGTCGTTGTCCCGCGAGGATTTGGAGGGCATCGGGGCCACCATTATCCTAGCCAATAACTACCACTTATATCTGCGTCCAGGGTCAAAGAATATTAAAAAGCTAGGCGGTATTCATAAATTCATGAACTGGCCCCATACTATTCTTACTGACTCTGGAGGATTTCAAATCCAAAGCCTCAAACCCAAAATCACCGATGAGGGCGCGGAATTTGTGTCTCACCTAGATGGCTCTAAACATTTCTTCACTCCCGAAAGCGCCACCAAGTCTCAAATAGACATCGGCGCAGATATTATTATGGCCTTTGACCACAGCGTACCCAAAGGCGCTTCTCACTCTTATGCCCGCGCCGCCGTCACCCGCACCCACCAATGGCTCATTCGCTGTATTAAAACATGGAAAAATAAAAAACAGAAGCTTTTTGGGATAATCCAAGGTGGTGAATTTCCTGACCTGCTTCGTGAATCTGCAAAATTCGTCGTCGACCAAAACTTGCCCGGCGTCGCCATCGGCGGCGCCGTCATCGGTTCAGATCCACATCAAACCGCCGATACCATTTCTAGTGTCAAGGATCTTCTTCCGTCTAGCATCCCGCTCTACGCCATGGGTGTCGGCATCCGCCCTTCAGACATTATTTCTGTTATCAAGGCCGGGGCGGATATGTTCGATTGCGTCGCCCCCACCCGCCTGGCCCGGGTCGGCCTGCTCTACAACCATGAATCAAAAAATGAACGCATCGACATCAATCAATCAAAATACAAATTAGACAAAAAACCCATCGACGATTCCTGCGACTGTTCCACTTGCAAAACCTACACCCGCGCCTATCTCCATCACCTCTGTCGCTCCCGCGAATTATTATTTTACCGTCTGGCCAGTATCCACAACCTGCGCGTCATGATCAAAACCGCAGAAAAAATTACTTAACGCACTACTATCTTCTTCTTCTCTCTCTCAGTCCACCCACATCTTTCATCTCTCGCTTAAACAAATCAACATTGCATCCAATCCGTTGTATAATCCTCCCACCTAACCCCCATATCATGAAGCCACTAGGAGATCCCGAGAAATCACTACCCATACTGCGTGACGGTATTCTTCGTCTTAACCTTCTAGCCCTCGCACTTTTTTCCGGACTAGACAAGGATCCTAAATTTGCAGCTATATTTATTGGACTCTCTTTGGGATACCCAATGATCCTACAAATCATAAACAAAAAAATTGATCAGAGTGCTGACCCCAATTTTCCCTTGTCCAACGAATACAATCAATGGCTCCATAACCTTGAATACGACTCCATCTATGTTGCTAACCTGGTTCTCTTCTCAGCCGTCATCGCCCAAACACTTGTCCATTTTGTTAAATAGCGACACCACAAACCTCAGCTTTTTTGGGTATGACTTCTCGATATCCTCTTCGGGTTTCTTTCTCACTAGCTCCTGACTCCTAACTCCCATTACAGCATGCAACGAAATATATCCGATTATATTAAATTGGCGCATCAGTTAGGTACTTTCGATACCAGGATACAGCGCGTGCCGGAACTGTCTATCTGAGATCTTTTCGTGAAAACTCACAACCCCTCGGCTGAATTCTGCAATTCCCCAAAGTCCGCCGCCCCTCCATCATCCACCGTACTATCCAGCTCTTTATTCAAATCTTCCTCTGTAGTTACTATAACCGCTCCAGTTTGAGGTCTTGCGGTTTTTTTCGTCAGTCCCGCCCAAAGCAACACTGCCGCCAGAACCAAAACTATCAGTATCAAAACTTTCTTCATGGTGTACTCACAGGTTTCACACTTTTAATAGCGTCGGATACCGCCTTCCGGGCCGGAACTATTTTTCCCTCGTGCAAGTTTCGCAAATCCGTCGTCAAAGCTTTCATCGTCTCCCCCACATTAATTTTCAATTTATCCTCGGTAGAAATAGTCATGGTATATATTTTAGCTGCCTGCGCGGCCACCGCAATCCGAGCATCCGCCACCGCTGCTTCCGCCACCACCGTATCCCCTCCCCGGGCTTTGACCTTAACCAGAATTTCGCTCATCTTATCCAAGTGCCTCGTCATCGCGTCCGTCCTGCGCTTATTAATTTCCACCAGTTTAGCATCAACCCGCTCCACAATTTTTCTCTTCCGCTCGTCCCTGACCGTCTGCACTTTAGCCCCCGGAGTCGCATTCTTAGCCATTACTGGGGCAGCAAACATCAATCCTACTAAAAAAATCGCGGCAAGCACCTTCATTGTTACTTTAGTCTAACAATTTTTAATAACTTGTCAACCACTCCCATCCGCCACACATCTTGCAGAGAAATTAGCGCCAACAGACCCAGTAACACCGCCATACCCCAAGCGTTGATTTTTTGCTCCACTTCTGTCGGCAATCTTTTTCTTCTCACCCATTCCAACCAGATAAAAAACATCCGTCCCCCATCCAAAGCCGGAATGGGCAAGATGTTAAATACCGCCAGGTTTACAGACAGCACCGCCACCAGCTCCACCAACGGCCACTTACCTCCTTTGGCCACTACATCTGTCAGCTGATAAATCCCCACTGGTCCGGCCACGCCCTCCGGCGCTTTTCCAACCGCTAAACTTTTACCGATTCCTCTTAACCCTTCCATCACTTTACCCACCCATACCCCCGTGGCTCTCACTCCACCCACCACAGCATTCCCTGCGCATTGCGGGCTGAGCGCTGAGCATTTTTGCATCAGCAAATAAGGAAAATCCGCAATCGCCACCCCCACTGGACCTTGTCCTTCCGGCGGGTTTTCCCGCGGTGTCAGTTTGACTACTGTGTCTGAAAAACTATCTTGAGTAATGCCCTCCAAAAGTTGTGTGCCATTCCCCCGCCTCACCGTCAGATTCACTTCCAACCCAGCCCACGACCGCATCAACCTGCCAAATTCGTCTCCGTTTTCCACTTTTCTACTTTCCACTTTCAATACCCGGTCCTCTACTTTCAATCCCCCCGTTTCTGCCGGACTCCCTTTTTCAATCTTCAATATTGTCACCTGATTTTCCTGTCCCACCGGCACCCCCAAAGCCGCGTACAAAGCCACAAAACCCCCTATCGCCAACATCACGTTCATTACCACCCCAGCCGCCACTACAATCATTCTCTGTTTTCTGCCTCGACTCCAGAAATCTTTCCCTTTTTCTTTTACTTCGCTTTCTTCCCCGTACAATCTCACAAACCCCCCAAACAGCAGCGGATACACAGAATAATCCGTCTCTTTAATCTTTAGCGTAAACAGCGGCTTGGTAAACGGCAGTCCAAAAGCAAACTCCTCTACTTTAATCCCCAAGAATCGTGCCATCAAAAAATGCCCCAGCTCATGCACCAGCACCAACACCGACAACACTCCCAAAAAAATCCAAAACGTCATGACTTCCAGTCTACCACATCACCTAATAATTATTCTCAGCATTCCAACCAGAACCCCACCTGCCGCTAGGTATGCCAATATTCTTAGCAATCCCACCACTTTATCCCTCGCGGTCTCACGTTGAACCGGAAATCGGTGACCATCCTGCAACGACCTCATCTCCATCATGTCCATACGCATATCATACCACCAATAGTTCCGCTTCTTTTGCTTTGCCAATTTTTTCAATTTCTTCCATCATGGAATCCGTAATTTTTTGTAGTTCGTCTTCCGTATGTCTGCGGTCATCCTCCGGCAAACTGCCATCCTCAAATTGGCGTTTTACTTCTGTCATCAGCTCGTGCCGGGTTTGGCGCACCTTCACCCGCCCGTCTTCCAATTTGACGTGCAGCATCTTGACATACTCCATCCGCCGCTCGGCCGTTAACGCCGGCACCGCAATTCTGATCACGTTGTTATCAATCACCGGCGTCAAGCCCACATTAGCCGCCTCAATATCCCGCCTAATATCGCCAATAATCGATTGGTCGTATGGAGTAATTGTTAAGGATTGAGCATCCGGCACGGAAATTGTCCCCAGTTCTATCACTTTCATCTTGGCCGTTCCCCCATACGCCCCGATCACAATGTTCTCCACTAAGGCCGACGTCGCCCGGCCTGTTCTAATTGTCGCCACGTCAGACCTCACAAAATCCACGCATCTCTGCATCTTCGTCTTCACTTCCCCCAAATCCATACTATTGCCATCTTAGCACATTATCTTCTTACTACTTCTGCCCAAGGAGCAATCACCAAAGTTACACAAGCCACAGCAGTACATAACCCACATGCACCCAAAAATGCCAATGGCCACAGTCTCTTCACCGCCTCACCCAAAGGCACATCGGGTAATGGACTGGCGCTAGCAAACGCTTCCTTAAACCGTGAATTACCATCATACTGAACACCCATACACCCGCATTCTACCCCCACCCACCCTCAAAATCAAATTAGGCCTTATGATCTTCTGGCCTTGGCGGCCACTACCACCACACTCAATCCAATCGAAGCTGCCCACACTAACGCTCCCACCAGCACCTTCATGGCCAAATTCTGTTCCCTCGCCCAAATAAAATAATAGATATGTCCAAAAATTCACTCAACCGTTCCATTGCCAGCATTCTACCTCCTCTCCAAATGCAGATCAAATTACACCAACCTCCGCCATAGCGCAATCTCTTGTAAAAATCAAACCTTCACTATTTTGACATCCAAAACCTGCACCTTCTCCCCTAATTTCCCAGAAACCTCCTTTACGAGCTCTCCCACTGTCTTGCTAGGGTCACGAACATACTCCTCTTTCAAAAGGTTCTCGACTACGGCTATCCCAGAAGCCACTGCTTGCAACGCCAGCTCATGACCAAGTTTTTGGAACTCAGTCGTACCTACCGCAAAACTCGTTTCCGCAGCCACAGAAACAAGCGACCCCATTGCGCCATTATGGTGGACATATTCAAATACACGACCGGCCTTGACCTCCCGCTCTACCTTCTTCTCCGCTCTCTCCAGTCCCTTTTTTCTTAGTATCTTAATCGCCTCACTCATCTTCCCGCCAGACTCCTCCAACGCCTCCCGGCAATCCGTAATCCCGGCATCGGTTTCCTCACGTAATTTCTTTATGTCTTCAATCTTGATTTTCATTTTTTGATCGCGCTGGCGACAGCATTCACCACCAACTCAATTGATTTTACCGCATCGTCATTCACCGGAATAATATAATCGATTCTGGCCGGGTCTCCATTGGTATCCACCATACCGATCACCGGCACGCCCATCCGATTAGCCTCCCGCACCGCCACTTCTTCTTTGTGCGTGTCCACCACAAACAGAGCGTCTGGCAGTTTATCCATATCTGCCACCCCACCCAAAAACTTCTCCAGTTGAGCTATTTCCCGGTCAATCAGCAGCTGCTCCCGTTTAGTGTATTTTTTCAGTTCTCCGCTCTCCCGTTTGGCCTTCAAATCTTTTAATTTGTACACTCTTTTCTGCATCTGGCCAAAATTGGTAAGCATTCCTCCCAGCCATCTCTGCACCATATACGGCATGCCCAATTTCACCGCCGCCGCCTTCACAATTTCCTGCGCCTGCCGTTTCGTCCCCACCCACAGAATAGTTTTGCCCTTGGCAAACTCAATCGCCGCCTCCAGTCCTTCTTTGGTTTTTACCAAATCAAAAATATGTACACCCCCCCGCTCCCCAAAAATATACTTCTTCATGGCCGGATTCCACCGCCGAGACTGGTGCCCGAAATGGCACCCCGCCTCCAATAAATCTTTTAACGTTACTTCGCTCATTCTTTTCTCCTTAGTCCTCCCCCGATTTTTGCTTTATGCAGGAGAAAAACCATCGGGGTGTGAAATTAACTATCAGTATTATATCCAATTTATCCAAACTTCACAACCACTTCTTCCCCGCCCACATCCATCACCAGCCTTGCCCTGCCGGATTCTTTAGCTTTATACAACAGCTTATCTGCCTTGATCATCAAGTCAGTCCCTGATTCACTCCCACTGGCTATCACCACCCCCATGCTCACAGTCACCTTCGGCCGGACCAATTTCGCCCTTTGTGCTAGCCACCCCCCCACCGAATGCCCCACATCAACGGCCATCTCGCGCAAGTTCTCCCCCGATACATTAGGCACCACTACTACAAATTCTTCTCCCCCCCACCTACCGACTATTGCCAAACTCCCACACACCTCACGCAACAATTTTACCAACTCAATCAACGTCCTGTCTCCCGCCGCATGTTTATCCGGCTCCTCGTCATTAATACTCTTAAAGTAATCAATGTCCAACATCACTAGTCCCAGACTGTGTCCATATGACCCCACCAACTCTACTTCCAACCCCAACACAGCCCCCACAAACCCTCGGTTAAAAGCTCCCGTCAATCTGTCCCTAATCGCTTCCTGTTCCAGACTCGCTATCTTATAAGCAATCTCTTCTGCCAATGCTTTCTTGTCTTTAGTATTCTTAATTTTTTCCAAATAATATCCCTTTAACCACTCCAAATGTTCAAGCGATCCTTCTCGTGACGCTAATCTCTTGTCATACTTCATAGACTTGCCAAAGTCTGTTTGTTAATCTCCACATTCTCCATAGCTGATTTTTGTGCGGCTTGAGCCAAGTAGACGGCAGATTTGGCGTCAGATACCGCGTTTTTATTCCCCTTCTCTACCATCTCCTGCGCCAACTTTTCTACTTCCGCCGCCACTCTCATCGTCTCCTCCGGTACCTGCATGGCCCACTTCAACGCCTCTTTTTTACCTGTTTTATTTTTGTATGCCAACATTACCGCATCAAAAGCTTGGCAATCTTCGTCTGCCAATTCCAAAAGTCGTTTCCTCAAAGTCTCATCAGCGGTCATCCCCGGCGTCAACCGAGCCACCATTTCTACGAGGGCTGCCGCCATCGCTCCGGCCACGGCCGCCGCCGCCCCACCCCCCGGCGTCGGCCGACTGCTGGCCAGATCCTCAATAAACTTATTCATAAATTCTCGTTTCCAAAATTTGGTTAGATTTAAAATCCGTAGCTTGCAGGCCATCCCTAGCCATTTTCACCAGAGCTTCCAAGGGAATCATCCCGTATATTTCCGAATTGGCTATTTTTACCCCTCTTTTTTCCGCCTCCTCCTTTATGGCCGCATACGCCCCATCAATATTCGTTCTCTCAAAATCTACCAGATTCATAGAAATTTGGGCCTTGCCATCTACTGCAAAACCTAAAGCTTTAACTCCTGGCAGACCGCCATTTTTCTCCCGGATGACATTAGAAATATCTTTGGCAATCTGCACATCGTCAGTGTCTAAGTTTACGTTATACGCCACCAGATATTTCCTGGCCCCAATCACCATCGCCCCGGCCGTAGGGTGCATTTTGTTTGGTCCAAAATTAGGTTTGCGCATTTCCTTAACCAGGCCCTCATACTCACCCTTCCTCACATCCGCTAAATTTACCCGCCCTGGCTGTGTAGCCGCCGCTTCATACAAAAACACTGGAATTTTTAGCTCTTTGCCTACTTGTTTCCCCAGTCTCTCCGCCAATTTCACACACTCATTAATAGTCACACCAGATACCGGCACAAATGGCACCACATCCACTGCCCCTATCCGCGGGTGCTCGCCCTTGTGAGTTCGCATATCAATCTGTTTTACCGCCACCTTAATCATCTCCCATACCGCCCTATAAACTTTTTCCGGCTCACCCACCAAGGTCATTAAACTCCGGTTGTGATCCGCGTTCCACTCCGTAGCTAACACCATTTTTTTACCCGCCGCCGCAATTTTATTAATTACATTTCTGCGCCGCCCCTCCGAAAAATTCGGCACACACTCAATTAGCTTCTGTGTCTTCATACCCCAATTTTACCACGCACAGTTTCCAACTTTTCAAGTTTCTTCGTCAACACTTCACTCAAACCACTCAAGAGCACTTCCGGGGCCAAGCGCATTAAACCTTCATCAAACAGTCCCGTATCCCTCAAGGCCGCAAAAAGCCCAAGGGTTAGCCCATCTATGTAGCCAACAGCAAGAGTCATATCCAGACGCACAGGAGCAACAACTAGATAATAATAAAACTGGCGATCAAGCCCACGCCTCTTAATTTCATCCTCCATGAATCTCGGCCTTTCCAGCCGCCCAAGAGGCCATTCTTGATAGGTAACCAGGACACTCACTTCTGCTCCGCTCGGCAATCGAACAACGGCACCTTCGCCATCTAACTCCGCTGCGCCTTGTAAATAAAAAAGGTCCTCAACTCTGTTCACGCTGCGATTTTATCACTTACGCCAGCATCCCCCAGCGTATAATTCGTCACATGCATGAGAAGAAACGTATCAATCCCTATGATTTGCAGAGCTATCCAAACCGCCAACAATTCAAGGCCGATGATCACGCATTTATTTTCGACGCAATCGAAGCTCTCCTTGGATTCCGCCTTCTGTGCCCCAAGCAAACTTTCAATAGCATTCACGCAGACTCACTCAAGGTACTTCCCAATTCAGCTGCTCGATCATACATAAAAGACGCTTTTCTCGGTACATTGGACACACTCTCTCCAGTCGTCGACCATTTGTCAGACCAGACTGCGGCCGTCTTGGCAGCTCTTATTGTTATCAGAGTACATACCGAAGAAGCCGCGTCAATCTTTGATGTTCAAGATCTTAAGTCTGTCTTAGCTATGTCCAGACTAAACATTCCAGGTCAATTAGTTGATTTATACTCAGGACTTATAACGGCTGCAGCACACTTTAGAAATCAGAACCTGGAAAAGGGACCAGACCAGACAACAATTCGCTTGAGGCGTGAAGCCGAAAAAGTCGTATTGAGAAAGAGCCGAAGAGAAGAGGGTCTCACAAAAGCGCTGTCAATTTTTGTGCTTGCAAATGGGGAAAAAAGGCTAATCCCATACCGAGACAAAGCTCGTTCTCCTTCAATCTTTAGCCCGTCTGCTAGAGCTGTAGACTCCATTCTCCACGCCCATCAGAAAGGGGAAAAGATTACCGTTAATCAAGTTATTGCAGAAGCCGAGGAGCAGGTAGGAACGCCATCATACCTCAAGACATTTTCCTCACTCGATACTACTATTGAGCATTTCTCTAGTATTATCGCTAGCTTAGATGGAAAAAGCTTACCTTATATAACAAATACCCGAGAATTTAAAGCTATTTTCGGCATACACCCATCCGCTCTCAAACAAAGAATAAGATCAAGAAGATGGGGTATTTCAATTTCGGAGCTCATTCATGCTGCGTCAGAACGTCACGCCAATCACAAAATAGTTACGGTAAATGATTATCGGGAGTGCCAGACCCCCAACGATCTAATTCAACTAATGGCTCATTTACTCACAACGCGTCTCGTTAAAACCCCCACACTGAAGTTCTATCGAACAACCAACTTTCGAGAGGTATTCGGAGTAAGTCCCACATTCATTATAAGATTGGCAAACGGACGGGGTTGGGAAATATCTCTCAGCCAAGTTATATCAGATATCGAATGCTCAATTGGATCCGTACCTGAAAGACCGCCTCAATTTTCAACAAAAGAAGCAGCCCTGAAAATACTTTCGCAGGCTATCTTAACCAACCCTTCATACTCACGGCCATCAGTAAAAAATCCTATAGATTTCAAAACCGCGTTTGGAATAAACCCTAGAACGCTTCAAAGCCGGATAAGAAAAGGGGGGTGGGGTACAACTGTTTCAAAGCTAGTAAGGCAGGCGGAAATAAGAGCTGGATATTAGAGATATTAGAATACTACTTCCCACTACTTCAAACTATCCTCACTTTTAAACCCAAATTAGCTCTGTTTAGCGCGGTTACCGTATCTCCTTTAATACACCCACTTCCATCACAGTATTGACTGGCCACGGTTATTTCATCGCCTCCAAATATCACCTCAACCGTACAGTTACATGCCGCACAGACAACCGCCACTGCCCCGCCATCTTCTTAGTTAGTTCGTGATTATCCAATCGAGTATCGTCAGGATTTTTCTTAAACCACTGCACCCGCTGCGCTATTTCTTCTTGCCTTCCCTCAAAACAAAATCGACGAAGGAACCCTTTCCATTCCATACTATATCATTTTTCAAAGGTTCTTTTTCAGCTTTCAAAGTTTCCTCTTCAAATTCAGGTGTAAATCCATTCCTAGTCAAATTGTCATTCAACCATCACCGCAACGCATCACGGATCACTTCGCTCACTGAAGTGTAGTGATATTTTTTCGCCCGCCTTTTTGCTTGGGCATACAAACCCTTGGGCATAGAAATATTTATCGTCATCGTATCCATATTTTATACTGAGTGTAATCGAAGTACAAGCATTGTATCCTTTCCATACAACCGCGTCAACTACTTCGGTTTCGTCCAACTGGCAAAATCACGACACATTCAAAAAGATATTTCTGTGTGTCGGAATCATATCAGCAGGAGGCTCAAAAAAGAACTTCTTGCTTTCTATCTCAGCAACTTCTGATTTCTTAACCCGCACTTCATAAACTAAATGAACCACGTGCCCCCTAGGTTCTTGTAAATCCTCATCAAGATATCGTAACTTGAAGCCGTTTTCCTCAACCTTTAGACCCAATTCCTCTTCCGCCAGCCTCTTTACACACTCATCAACTGTCTCTCCCAGCAGCAAAAAACTCCCTGGTAAGTGCCACATGCCTTTATATGGTTCCACATCCCTTTTGGTATAAAGCACCCCCCCCATTTTCATTTTTCATCCACAAATCCACCGCAATCCGCGGCGCCAGCTTGAAGCTTTCTAAAAATTTATCGTACGGCAACTTTTGCGGTTTCACCTCTCAATTCTATCACCTCGATCAGCCAGTAAAACTAGTAGCAGATTATTCTTCTACATCGTCAACGTCTATCCCGAAATGTCTCAACTTCTGTGCAGCATTTTTCAATTCCCCCTCGACAGGACGCTGATTCAATATCATCGCTCTCAAAACTTGCAGTTTCAAATAAGGAATCCCCGCTTCTGATAAATGCTTCCTCTCCAAGATTGAACCATAAGGTGTGGGATCACAAGCCCCCAAAGATATGCTTTATCTAAATCGGGAAAACGTATCCCAACTCCCAATTCTGTCCACTTATCAATGCCTGTCGTACCCACAAAGGGAACGGCCCTTCCCTCAAGCTCAACCAAAGGACTCAAGCGAAGACGCTTCACACCCTCATTACCCTCAAAAAGAATGATTCCTTCCATGGGTCAGCATTTAATCACACACACACACCTTTGTCAACTATAAGCTACTTCGGTTTAGTCCAGCTGGCAAAGTCACATTTGGGATAATTGCTGCAGCCATAAAAAGACCGTCCCGTGCGGGTTTTTCTGATGATTACATCCCCATCTCCGCATTTAGCGCACTTTTGCCCAGTCTTGTTTTGGTAATTGGCCTTGTAGTCGCATTCCGGATATGTACTGCAAGACAAGAATTTCCCAAACTTGCCTAATCTAATCACCACATCTCCTACTTGGCATTTGGGGCATTTTTCTCCCGTTTTCTCCGTCTCGATTTTTACTCTCTCCGCCGTCTGCGTCACATCGGCCAATTGTTTTTCAAACGGCGTATAGAAATCAGCCAGCAGTGGCTGCCATTTTTTCTCCCCATTGGCCACTTCATCCAAGCCATATTCCATGTTAGCCGTAAACTCATAATCTACAATATTGGGGAAATTAGCCACCAAGAAATCGTTCACCGCCAAACCCAAGCTCGTCGGCTTAAACCGCTTGTCGATCTTTTCTACATACTGTCTGTCTTGAATGGTCGATAAAGTCGGGGCATACGTAGAAGGCCGGCCGATACCCATTTCCTCCAAAGCTTTAATGAGAGACGCGTCATTGTATCGGGCCGGCGGCTGGGTAAACTTCTGTTCCTTAGTCAAATCCACAAACTCCAATTTTTCCCCCTCAGCAACTTCCGGCAACCTCAATTCATTCGTATCCCCATTCAATTTATACCACCCCTCAAAAGTGATAGTGTCTCCTTTAGCTTGCAATTTATACTCTCTTGCGGTTACAGTTACAGTCACCGTTACACCTCTAGCTTCCGCCATCTGACAAGCCACGAATCTCTTCCAGATCATCTCATACAATTTTTGCTGATCTCGATTCTTCTGAACGCTAGACGCTAGTGTCTGAACGCTCGTTGGCCTAATGGCCTCATGAGCCTCCTGGGCAACTTTGGATTTGGTTTTGAAAAACCTGGGTTTTTCCAGAGCATAATTTTGTCCAAAATTATGCGAAATAAAATCTCGCGCGGTGCCAATTGCCTCCATCGCCAAATTTGTCGAATCCGTCCGGTGATATGTAATGTAGCCTTCTTCATACAACGTCTGGGCCACCTGCATGGTTCGTTTGGCACTCCACCCCAATCTATTTGCCGCAGCCTGTTGCAAAGTGGACGTGGTAAATGGCGCCGGCGGCGTCCGCCTGAACTCCTTCTTCTCCACACTTTCAACCACATAATTAGCACCTCGTAAATCATCCTCGGCCTTTTGCGCTTCCACCGCACTCTTGATATCTAAAATTAATTTAACTTTTAAGTTTTGCGTTTCAGTTTTGACTTTTGACTTTTGACTTTTGAGTTCCACAAAAATGTCCCAATACTCTTCCGGCTTAAACGCTTCTATTTCCCTCTCTCTTTCTACAACCAACCGTACGGTCACACTTTGCACCCTTCCGGCAGACAGCCCTCGTCTGACCTTTTTCCACAAAAGTGGAGACAATTTGTATCCTACCAATCTGTCCAAAATTCTCCTGGCTTGCTGGGCGTCCACCAACTTCATATCCAATTCCCGGGGATGTTCTAAAGCTTCTTTTATGGCGTGCTCAGTAATTTCATGAAACACAATTCTAGAAAATTTAGGATTTCGGATTTCGGATTTAGAATTTCCTTTCAGTAGCTCCGCTACATGAAAGGCTATGGCTTCTCCCTCCCGGTCCGGATCTGTCGCCAAATATATCTTGGTCGCTCCATCACTTAATCTCTTAATCTCTTTAATCCTGTCTTCTTGTTTCTTGGTTTGCACATACTCCGGCTCAAAATTCTTGTCTGTCTTTATCCCCAATTTCTTCTGCGGCAAATCCCGGATATGCCCATAACTAGCCTCAATTGTATACCCCTCGCCCAAAAATTTCCCCAGCGTCCTGGCTTTCGTCGGTGACTCAACAATAACTAAATCCATAAAATTACTATGAACTATCAACTATTAACTATCAACTGCTAATCCTATCACCCCCGTCAAGTTTGACTTGACCACATATCCTAAGACTTAACTTCCTGAAAATAAGCGTTTTACGCTACACGCAACCGCATCTACGCCAAAATATGCTATTGCGGATCCCAATACCCAACCCACCACAGGAACATCTATACTTGCAAAAATCTCTACAAATGACCACACTATACCGGCAAATGCTGCCACTTCAGTACGTTGCCACGCAAACCTTTCCAACCCATATTTATCCGACTTCAGGGGAGCACTTAAAAAAGCGGGCCTAAAGAGCTCACGTAAGACGTCTCTCGCCGACATTTTCTCATCCCCTTGGCTGTTAGTCATGGCGACATTTATAACCCAAATTAGCTATTCTGTCAATACTACAGGTCACTTCATTCTCCCACCCCAGACACCACTGTGTAATTGAAGTGGTCTTCTACGCCGAAGTATTTGACCATAACTTTACGGGCGATGGGAGCCGCCACCCGCGATCCTTCCCCTCCCGCTTCTACCAGAACCGTCACCGAAATCTCCGGATTTTCAGCCGGCGCAAAAGCCGTCAACCAGGCATGCGACCCGGTTTTGCCGTCTGCCCGCACATACTCGGCCGTCCCGGTCTTACAGGCCACCTGCGGCTTGAAATCAAACAATGGAAAGGCGGTCCCATCTTTGCTGCACGCTCCCACCATCCCCCGCCGGATGATATTTAACGCCTCCGGTGAAATCTGCACGTCTGGGCATTTGGTGTTTCCGTTCAAGTGAGGTTTACATTTCTTTCCCCCGGCGGCAATCACGTTAGTCATCAGGTTTACTTGCAGTGGCGTCACCAGCACATCGCCCTGGCCGATGGCCATGTGATACGTGTTTCCCAAAAACCATTTCTCCTGCTTGTACTTCTCTTTCCACTCCGGCGTGGGAATAAGTCCGGCTACTTCTCCCGGCAAATCAATGCCTGTCCTAACTC